>Ga0099364_10002608_pt1 | contig 28604 bp, 27 predicted proteins | sample TergutTh196P3_FD_73070 | JGI IMG/M metagenome (GOLD analysis project Ga0099364, IMG submission 73070) | Microcerotermes parvus P3 segment gut microbial communities from Pointe-Noire, Republic of the Congo - Th196 P3 | ecosystem: Host-associated > Arthropoda: Insects > Digestive system > Gut ... | reverse complement strand
AGACCATAAAAGAAACCCTGGTTCCCATTTACGATATTAACTATCCGTATATGGATCATTCGGAGTAATTACATAAAAATAAGTTTGGACTAAGCTTTATGGAAAAAGCCCCCGTATTTGCTGTACGGTAACAAGCTTTTTTAAAGCTATCATATAAGCGCTTGTCCTTAGGCTGACTTTATGTTCCTTATGCATCGCATACACTTCTTCAAATGCCTTGCACAATATCCGGTTAAGCTTATGGTTAATTTCTTCTTCTTCCCAGCTAAAGTACTGTAAATTTTGCACCCACTCAAAATAGGAAACCGTAACGCCGCCGGCATTGGCAAGTATATCGGGAACAACTACAATGCCCCGCTCAAATAACATTTTATCTGCATCTCTATTTGTCGGTCCGTTTGCTCCCTCGATAATAAGTTTTGCCTTAATATCCGCAGCATTTGATGTGGTAATCTGGTTTTCCATGGCTGCCGGAATTAATATATCGGTATCCAAAACAAGCAGCTCTTGATTATCAATATGGCTTATGCCATCCTTTTTGTAGTCCCTAAGCAGCCTGCCTTTTTCTGAAAGAAACTGCAGAATATCGGGAATATCCAAACCGCCCTTACAGTATATACCGCCGGAAACATCGCTTACCCCGACAATTACTGCACCCAGACTGTCTAGGAGTTTTGCAGCTATGCTGCCTACATTGCCCATACCCTGCACGGCAATACGGGTTTTTTCCATGGGTATGTTGAGCTTTTTAAGAATCTCCCGTGTAATGATCATTACCCCGCGCCCGGTAGCTTCTACCCGGCCTGCCGAGCCGCCAATGTCCAGCGGTTTTCCGGTAACAACACCGGGAACAGGGTGTCCTTTTAATACACTGTAGGTATCCATAATCCATGCCATAATGGAAGCATTGGTATTTACATCCGGTGCAGGAATATCCTGATCTGCCCCGATAATCGGCGCTATCATTTTTGTAAACGTGCGTGTTACACGTTCCAGTTCTCCGCGGGAAAGCTCTGCCGGATCTACGGTTATTCCGCCCTTTGCACCGCCATAGGGAATGCCGGTAACTGCACATTTAAAAGTCATCCAAGCAGCAAGCGCCTTTACCTCGTTTTCGTCTGTATCCTGATGAAAGCGTATGCCGCCCTTGCAGGGGCCGCGCAGACTGGAATGCTGGATACGGTAACCGCTGAATATTCTAATCGAGCCGTTGTCCATGCGTACGGGGAACGATACTTTTAGTTCACGTTCGGGGTGTAAAAAAGTAGTATACTCGTTTTCGCCAAGCCCCAATCGTTCTGCTGCATCGCGGATAACAGCAACAACATCATCATATGGATTATGCGATTTCATTTATTTCTTTCCGCCTATTACTTCCCATTGTGTTATAATCATAGCTAGAAATATAAAGAAAAATCCCAGTAAAGTAAAGGAGCCGGGCTTTTCATTTCGAAGTAATATTCCCCCCAGGACGGCAAAGCATCCTTCCATGCTTAAAATAATTGTTGCATGGGCCGGGGGGGCATCTTTTTGGGCAATAACCTGCAAGGTATAGGCAATGCCCACCGATGCCAAACCGCCAAAAAGTATTGGGACAGCAGCGCCGGAAGTTATTGTATAAAATGCGCTGTCGGCAGCCAGAGCAAGCCCAATCAATTCAGACAGAGTTGCCCATTCCTGCACAGCAAAGTCCGGAGCAATACGCCCTGCCCATGCCCCCACAAAGGGTTCTACTGCAAAAGCTGCAATAAGGGCAAAAAAACCGCACCAGGCAAACTGGCCTGCTGCAAGAAGTAAAGGATTAAGCTTTTTTACAAAATAATCGATTGTTAAAACATGCACAGCCCAGAAAGCTGCGCTTATGATCATGATTATATCCCCGGGATTTACAGAGCTAAGGCCATTCTCTAATGCAAAAATAAAGTAAAACCCAATAATGGCAAAGACCATGCCAACCCAGGTGGGCAGGCCTGTTTTTCTGCCTATAAATATGCCAAAAACAGGGGTAAGCACTACATAAAAACCGGTAATAAAGCCGGCATTCCCAACAGTGGTAAAAATCATACCAATCTGTTGAAGCGCAACAGCAATAAACAATACACTGCCGGTAATAAGCGTTATCCGCATCTGATCGCTCTTTTTTAATACTGAAGATACAGAAAGCCGTCCTTTGGCTTTTAGAAAAATAATAAAAGGAAGTAAAAAAAGGCTTCCCAGCGGAAAACGCAGCCCATTGTAGGTAAAGGGGCCGACATGGTCCATACCTGCAGACTGGGCTACAAAAGCAAAGCCCCAAAGCCCTGCTGTAATTAAAAGTAGTATATCCGCCCTTAGGGCCTGTTTATTCATATATTTACTGTTACCTAACCCCTGTTAATTTATTTTATAATATAGTACATTAAACAAAGAAGGTTAATGAGAGCAAAATGAAACATTTTGAAACAAAAAAGAGTATTGTATTTTTATGTTGTTTTTTACTAATCTCCCCTCTGGTTTTTGCCCAAATTGATCTGCAGCCTGTGGCAATAGTACGGCTTTCCAGAACCGAGAATATAACTGTTAGACAGTTTCGGGAATATGCCCAGTGGCTTACCATGAATAAGGCCATGGCCACTCAAAATCCCAATGCAGTACTGACAGCAAACGAAAGGCGGCAGGCCCTGGAAGAGCTGGGGAACCAGTTTTTGGCCAATCAGGCAGCCGAACAGGAAAGAATTACTGTCAGCGACAGGGATATTTCCCAACATTTTGACCAGACAATTAGAAACTTTTCTGCCGGTTTGGCTCAGGTTTTGGGACGTGCCCCCACAGATGCAGAAATTGATACAGAGCTCCGAAACAGGACCGGCATGAACAGGACAAGCTTTCGGGAACTGATGAGGCGTACTTTAATTACCGAAAATTACCTCCAGACAAAAAAACGGCATCTTTTTGAAGCAATCAGGCCGCCTACCGAAGCCGAAATTCGTACCATTTATAACGAACATAGAAACAGAAGTATATTTGAAAATGGTTTTTCCCGGCCGGATGCCGTTCGTGTTCGTATGCTTGTTATACCCATCCGAAATCCGGCAGAAAGAGCTGCTGCCCAAACCACAGCCAATAATCTGTCACGTCAGATTGGCGGAGATCCGGGAAGATTTGACGAAGCAGCCCGTGATTTTATGAGACCCAATTCCGGATATGTCAGTGCAGATGGTTTTATATATAATCATGATGTAATTCGCCAGGCTATGGGCGCACCTTTTGTAACTGCTGTTTTTGCCCTTAGGCATGGACAGGTTTCCTCTGTACTGGAACGCCCCGATGGTTTTTATATTGTCAGGGTAATGGAAACACACCGGGCACGGGTTCTGGATCTGAACGATATTTATGATCTGCAGGATACCGGCGGAGTGGATGCACAGGGACGCAGACATCCGCCTGTTACGGTTCAGCAGGCTATAATTAGAGCAGAAATGCAGCGGCGCCTGGCTACCACTTTACAGCAAGCATCGGAAGAACTGGTGACAGAACTGCGCAGAAGAGGCAGCGTGGAGATTAGGGATACTGTTTATAACCAAATTGTCTGGTAAATGGGAGCAAGGCGCAGAGGACGTATAACGGCTTTCCAGGCCCTCTATGCCTGGGATACGGCGGACGATAAAGAGGCGGCTTTAAAAGACCTATTTGATTTTTCCTGGGTAGAAGATCAAAATTTGGAAAATGTTGATTTTTCCCGGCTCCTTATTGCCGGAACACTGGAAAATATTGGAACTATAGACACAATGATAACAAAACATCTAAACAACTGGGATTTTTCCCGTCTAAATAAAACAGACAGGGCGCTTCTTCGCTTAAGCGTTTATGAATTATTGTTTAATACTACCCCTCCCACGGTAGTTATTGACGAAGCTGTAGATATTTCCAAAGAATATGGTACGGATGATTCGTACCGTTTTATCAACGGAGTATTGGATGGTATTTACAAAACCATACAGGGTTCTGCAAATGCAGGGCTTTGCGGCAAATCGTCCCGAAAAGGAGAAATCCCATGAATAGTCAGACAGGTCTTTTAAAGAGCGTATGTATATTAGGCCTGGTAGTTTTTCTGGTCCTTCTGGGAATGATCATCTTCCTATCGGTATTTGGAGGAGTTCCTATTCTATCCTCTTCTGGTTTTGGAAGAACTTCTTTCATGCAGGCTTTGGAAGAATATGATCAAAGAATCCGGGAAAACCCCAATCTTTCCTTTAGGCAGCATAATAATCTCCTGGATTCACTGGAAAAAAAGGCGCTGGATATGGAAAATATTCTTTCAACCTTAAAACGCCGGCGTCAGTTGGCTCTTAACCAGGAAGAATACCTGCCGCCCTATTTGGATGCAGCAATTAGAGCGCGTAAATTGTATCCTCATTCTGCACAGGTGGGCATTTTAACTGTAGAAGCGCTTATCTTAAGCGATCTTAGCGGCGAAGCGGCAGCAGAAATCCAGGAGCTTTCTGCCCTTATGAACCAGGGAGCATTGGCAGAATTATTTCTTGCCCTGGTTGTATATTCAGGTTTTATGAATGACCCGGCAGAGGCTCGTTTTCTTCCCAAAGAACTCTTTACCGTGCTTAGTTCTCTTTTCCAGGGAGAAGAACGGGAACAATATCTTATTAATTCCTGCATTAAGGTTTTACTGGATAACCATACCCAGGAAGCAACTGCCATGGTCAATAATTTGTTTATTGACCCGCCCATGCGCAACCAGACGATCCTTTTTGGAGCAGAATTTTTTTATGATCATGGGAACTTTCTGCGTTCGGCAGAATTATTTTCCATTAATTCAGACAGCCAAAGTCTGGCCCGTCAGGCTGACGCTTTATGGCTTGGCGGATTTAATGACAGCGCACGGGGAATATGGATTATTGCCGCATCAGAAAGTATAAACCTTGATGCAGCCGGCACTGCCGGCAGCCAGGCAGATGAGGCAAATCTGTCTTCGATTAGAGCCCGATCCTTTTACAATCTTGCTTCCACTGCTCCCAATGCCCAGGAATCCGAGTATTATCTTGAGCGTCTCTTTGCAGCTCAATCCGATTATCAGACAGGGCAGATCTTTGGTACTATCCGTTATACCCGGCTTGTTCCTGTAGACAGAGCCATTGCAGTGTTAAACCAGACCGATCATGAACGCGAAGGGCTTTTTGATCTGGAACTCCTGCGCCGGCGCAGTGAAGATTGGGAAATAAACAGAACTGTAGCGGAGACATGGATGCTTCTTAACCGGCATTCGAACGATGAACGTCTCTTTGAATGGGCTGTATGGTATTTTGACTTTCAGCACCGCTATGAAGAAACTGCCCTGGCTCTGCGTAATGCAGGGATCAACCGTGTAGAGGGCCCCTGGTCGGCTTTATACAGGTCGCTTGCTTTGATACGTGAAGGTCAGTTCGGTGAAGCAGAACGAGCATTGCGAAATATAGTCCGCTCTCCACAGGAAATACGAAATGCACCGGGACGAAGAACCCAGCCCCTGTGGCAGGCAGCAGCCAATTTGGCGGTGCTTCTGGAACGGCAGCATAATTACGAGGAAGCCCTGCAATACTACGAAATTGCCGCTGCTCAGCTTGGGGTTATACCGCCGGTTCCCGAAGGCGGGATTTCTTTGGAAAGAAAGGATGCATCGAGAATACAACTATATATTGCCGGGATACTTCGATCTTTGGGAAGAAGGCCGGAAAGCGCCCGTGCACTAGATTATGCACTTGATCTTGATTCGGAAAATCTGGAAGCCAGGCTGGAAAAACGCAGACTTGATATAGAACAGGGATTTATTTAAACTACGCTCCCATTAGTATTGTAATAAGTTGTTCTTCATCGCTTAATGCTCCAAGGGTTCGAAGCCGCGAAAGACTTTGCAAAAAGCCGTATATGGCCTTGTTAAGATTATTTTGGCTGGTAATAAGGAGCAATGACGCTTCTCCCAGATCGGATATGGAACTTTGTCCAAGACGGTAACGTTCCATTACAAACTCAAAATGTCTTTCGGTATAATCAAGTGAGCGGCGGGAAGAAAGAACCGATTCCGCCTGAGAAAATGCATTTAACAGGGCGCTTTGCAGATCGGTTTCCAGTGAGTTTCTCGTAATAATATAATCCAATATGGCTGAATCATGGGCAATACGGCTTCTTTCTATACGGTTTGCCATAACCCAAAAATCGATAGGTATATTTCCCGAAATAACCACGCCCCCGGAAGCAGTATCGCTATAACCATTGGCACGTGAATAATTAAACGCAGTAGAAAATATGGTAGCTCTTATGGTAGGAGAAAAGTCGCGTTTTGTAAGAGATAGGTTTCTTTCTGTTCTTTGGGTAGAAAGCACAGCTCTTGCAATCGAAGGATTTTCATCTATAAGTATTTTAAAAAAATCGTTGAACAAAAGATTGGCATCTTCATCGGATATACCTGCAAAGTGCTGAATTAAATCTTCATACCCCAAAAAATCAATTTCTTCAAGTTCAATTGTTTCGGAAAGACCGGTAAGCAGTCTTAATCTTGTCATGCATAATGCAAGATTCCTCCTGGCTTGATTGCGGGAATTTTCCCTTGCCTCTTTATCTGCAAGCGCTCTTAGATAGTCGCCCATGTTAATAAGTCCAAATTCCTGCCGTACTTCTGCTATGGACAGGCTTAAGACAGCCGTCTCCAAAGCTGTTTCTTCTGCTTTTAGGTTTGCTGCTGCTTCCAGCGCTGCATAATATGCGCTGTCTACTGCATCCAATACATTAAAATATTCGGCCAAAGCTCCCTTTCTGTCTATTTCTGTCTCTATTGCGCTGATTGCTTTTTGAATAAAGTTTTTCCCGCCTTCAAAAATAATTTGGGTTATGGAAAAAACAGCCCCAGCGCTGAATGTATCCTGCGGATTTTCAAAATTCCTGTCTTCGTTTAAATAACTTACAGAAGCACTGTACGTTGCAGACAGCGTAGGCAGCATGGTATACAGGCGGTTTCTTTCGTTTAGTATGCTGCTTCGTATTGCCAGGTTGTATCTTGCAAGAGTATGGGAATTTGCAAGAGCATGCATCCGCGCTTCTTCCAGATTAATTGTCTGGGCATATATTTTTGTAAAAAGAAAAAAAACCAGGCAGAACAATAATAAGGCTTTCTTCATGGTACCTGCACCTTATTCATAGCGTAATGCATCGATGGGATAAAGGCGGGCTGCTTTTAGTGCGGGATAGTAACCAAAAAGTATTCCCACACATGCAGCAAACAGGGCGGAAACGGCAACAATAAAAGGATTAATTATTGTTGGAATTCCATTATTTTCCAATATCCGGCATGCAAGAAAAGCCAAACCTATTCCAAGAATACCTCCCATAAGGCTTATAATAACCGATTCTGAAAGGAATTGAAAAAGAATGTCCCGCTTGCGTCCGCCTATGGCCATGCGTATGCCTATTTCCCGTGTACGCTCGGTAACGGAAACCAGCATGATATTCATAATGCCTATGCCGCCGACTAAAAGCGAGACTCCCGCTATTGCAGCCAAAAGGCTTGTAAGGGTTCTGGATGTGGCAGATACCATATCAATGACATCCGCCTGGTTCATAATGGCAAAATCCGAAGCAACCTGGTCGGGAATTCCCCTGGATTCCCGAAGAATAAGATCGGTTTCCAGAATGGCAGCATCCATATATTCTTTGTCAACAATGCTCATGACGATCTGATTAAGCTCTCTGCTGTTCAGCCGGTACATTACAGTATCCAGCGGGAGCAGGACAATATCGTCCTGATCATTTCCATTTATATCTGCCCCTTTTCTTTCCAAAAGGCCAATTACTATTCCGTACATATTTGCAATTCGTATTTGCTGGGACAGTGCATTTTCTGCTTCGCCAAAGAGGTTTGCTGCCGTAGTACGGCCCAAAACAGCTACATTTCTCCGGGCTTCCATATCCTCATCATCAAAAAAATATCCGGAATCGACATGGTAATTTCTGGCTATACTAAAAGTCGGCTCTACGCCATGAACCCGAATCCTAACCTGTCCCTCGCTGCTAAACACATCCATATTGCCGTGGATGACTCCGGAAATGGCAACAGCAAAACTGGATTCTTCCCTTAGGTGCTGTACATCAGCCGGGGTAAAGCCGGTTCTGCGCGTATATGCTGCCTGTACGCTGCGGGCAGGCGGTCGTCTATAGGAAATTTGCAGTACATTGGCGCCCATGGAGCTAATCCTGTCATCGATAACCTTTTGCGAACCCGTACCCATAGCAACCATAACAATAACCGAGCCAACCCCTATAATTATTCCCAAAGAGGTAAGGAGACTTCTCATGCGGTTACGCATAATGGAGCGTAAACAGGTCTGTAATAACTGTGTAAGATTCATGATGCCCTTTCCTCCAACTGTACATGGCTGTTTTTCCATTTTTTCAAATCTTCCAGCGCATTGGATATTTTTTTCAATGTATGATCCGATACAAGCATTCCGTCCCGCAGAGTTATTATCCGCCGGGAATATGCTGCCAGTTCCGGTTCGTGAGTTACCATAATAATGGTTTTTCCCCGCCGGTTAAGTTCCTGAAAAAGGCCCATAATTTCCAGGGCCATTTCTGTATCCAAATTTCCTGTAGGTTCGTCAGCCAATATAAAAGCCGGATCATTTACCATTGCCCGTGCTATGGCTACCCTTTGCTGTTGTCCGCCGGAAAGCTGGGAAGGAAGATGATCCATGCGTTTGTCCAATCCCACATCCCGTAATGCCGCCATAGCCAGTTCTTTGCGTTCCTGGGAGCTAAGGCGTTTTTCTTTTTTATCACGGCGGCGGTACAATAGGGGAAGCTCCACATTTTCCAGCGCTGTAGTTCTGGCCAATAGGTTGAACGATTGAAATACAAAACCAATTTTCCGGTTTCTGATATAGGCAAAGGTATCTGAATTGGATGCGGAAGTTTCAATACCATCGAGGATATAACTTCCCTCACTTGGTTTGTCAAGACAGCCAAGTATATTCATTAGGGTAGATTTGCCCGAACCGGACGGCCCCATAACAGAAATAAAGTCTCCTCTTTCTGCAGAGAAATCCACCCCCCGCAGGGCCTTTACTATTATTGTCTCTTCTTTGCCCTTGTTTTCCATGCAATATTCACGCTTAATTCCCTTAAGCTGTATAACAGCATCGTGCATTACAGACGTTCCCTTAAAATAAATTCCCTGCCTTCTAAATCATCGCTTACGATAATCTCTGTATTGCTGCCGCTGACAATACCGGTTATTACCCGCATTATGCCAAAACTGCCGTCTTCTGTTATATACCAGAGATTACGCAGCCTCTCCTGACCGCCGGTATTACGGGCCTGGCCCTGAATTGACGTGGGTCTGACATTACGGCCGCCGCCTGTCAATAGGGCGGAAATTCCTGTGTCTGTTCCCTGATTTTGCGCATTCCTTGCCGGCTGAGTCTGCGATCTTGTTTCCAGGGCCGCCAAACGCTGTTCTTCATCCATTCTTTCCAAATCTGCAATAAAAACCATGTCTTCAATTTCTTCTGCATTTAGGCTTGTGGGCTGATAACGCAGGGCAGCATTGGAAATTAACAGTGTATTTTCGCTTCGCTCTACAATAAATTCTACAGCGCAGGTCATGCCGGGAAGCAGAGTACCGTCCTGGTTTTCCACTTTGATAATTACCGTATAAGTAACTGCATTGTTAACAATTGCAGGAACCAATCGAAGATTTTCTACTTCTCCGGTAAACCGGCGGCCAGGCAAACTTTCCAGTGAAAAACGTACTCTTTGGCCCTGATATATCGATGCTACATCCAGTTCGCCGATATTTGCTTCTATTTGCATTTCGGTAAGGTTCTCTGCAAGGGTAAAAATACTGTATGCATTATTACTGGAGCTGTCCACTACCGAGTCGCCTTCGTTAATTGCCCTGTTTAGGACTATACCGTCTATGGGAGAGGTAATAAAAGCATATTGGTTTATCTCGGTATCTATGGTTCTAAGTGTTGCCTGGGCAACTGCCAAATCTGCTGCCAGGTTATTCAATGTAGTACTGGCGCTTCTAAGTTCAAATTCGGATATTAGATTCCTTTGGGCAAGCGCTTCCTGGCCCCGGAAATTAACAAGCTGTAATTCATAATTTGCCCGGGCTTTTTGGACAGCAGCAAGCTGCTGCTCCCTTCTTAAACGAAGCATATCGGTGTTTAATTCTGCAAGAATATCCCCCCGGCGGACTGTATCATTAAAATCTACAAAAACCTTTTCTACCTTGCCGCTCATCTGGGGCAATACCCTGACTGTGGAAACAGGGTTAATTGTCCCGCTTGCAAGGACAGTACGCTCTACAGTACCCCGCCGTACTGCTGTAAATTCATAGGAAACCCTTGTAGTATTATTCGAACAGGAACTTATAAACAGGGCTGCCAGAACAAGACAGCTTATAGATGCCGGAATAATATGCCATAACTGCTTTTTTTTCATGGGTTTTCCCCTTGAGTGAATATATCCATGTAATTGTACCATATAATAATAACAATAATACAGGGTAAAAAGTACAATAATTAGCTACATAAATGGGTAGTTTGGCTTTATTGTTCTATTTGCCAGACAATACTGATTGCTTGACAATACTGTAATTTTTTATTTTAATACCAATAGAGGAAAAATATGTCAAAAAATCCAACTAGTCCCGGTTCGTTTCTTTCATCGTTAATGATGGAATATAAACTTAATCCAAGTTCCTTGTCAAAGGCAATAAACCTTAGTCAATCTGCTATTCGTCAGATAATAATAGGTAAAACCAGGATAACCCCTCCTACTGCCCTTAGGCTTTCCAAATTTTTTGATCAGCCCCCTTCTTTCTGGCTTGATTTACAGCAAAAAGCCGACCTAAGAGAAGCAGAAATAGATAAGGAATTATCTGTTATTATTAAGGGTATTATAAAGGTAAAAAAACCTGCAGCAAAGCCAAAAACACCGTCAAAAAAGGCTGTAAAATCCTAAGAGTTTGCCGGGCTGGCTTTTTTAGATAGTACCATCGTATTGTTCCAGCCATGTTTTTATACCCGCGACAATAGTTTCTGTCTCTTTAATAAAACTGTCGTTTTTGGCTAAAACCCCGGACAGGTCTCCATTTTTTGCCAGTAGTTCAAGTTCCAGGGCTGCTGTCCGTGTTTTTTCGGCGCCTATGTTTGCGCTGGTTCCTTTTATTCCATGTAAATAGATCGCATAATCCTGCAGCGTTTCTTTGGAAACACTGCGAATTTTATCTATGGTTGTTGGTACATTAACAGCATAAGATTGTAAAGCCTGCAGATAAATGTCCATTTCGCCATAGTATAAAGAAAGTCCCTTTTCCGCATCCACTCCGGCAATATCAATATCAGAAGATTCCATATATTTCTAGTATCCTTTCATATTGTTGAAATATACCATACACTATGTACATGAACAAGATTCCTGTCGGCATCCTGGGAGCAAGCGGTATGGTAGGACAAATGTATGTAAGCTTGCTGGCCGATCATCCCTGGTTTGAACTGCGTTATGTTGCAGCATCTCCCCGTAGTGCAGGAAAAAAATATGCCCAAGCAGTTGCTGACAGATGGCACATTGATCATGAACTGTCCAAAAAAGAATGGGACTGCGGCATAGGCGGACTTATTGTACAAGATGCCAATGATGTCTCAAAAGCAGTAATAGCCCATAAAGCCGGATGCTGCGATTTTGTATTTTCCGCACTGGAAATGGACAAAACAGAGATAACAAAACTGGAAGAAGCCTATGCCGAAGCCGGTCTTCCGGTAATATCCAATGCTTCTGCCCATCGCATGACAACTGATGTGCCCATGATGATCGCCGAAGTAAATCATCATCATACAGATCTTATTCCCATTCAGAAAAAAAACCGTAACTGGGACAGGGGTTTTATTACCGTTAAGCCAAACTGTTCCATACAAAGTTATATAACACCGCTGTGGGCTTTAATGCAAAAAGGCTATGAAATAAAACGGCTGGTGGTTAGTACCATGCAGGCTGTTTCCGGCGCCGGATATCCCGGAGTTCCCAGCCTGGACATAATAGACAATATTGTACCGTATATAGGCGGAGAAGAAGAAAAAACAGAACTGGAGCCCTTAAAAATTTTTGGTACCATTAATACTGACGGAAGGCTGGTACATGCATCTGAACCTAAAATAAGCGCTCACTGTAACCGGGTGCCGGTATCGGATGGACATACTGCCTGCATAAGCCTGGAATTTGGAACAAAAAAACCTTCCATAGAAGAAGTAAAAAAAATCTGGACAGATTTTACGTCGCTGCCCCAGGAAGAACAGTTTCCTACTGCGCCGGAGCGGCCAATCATAGTCCGGGAAGAGCTAAACCGGCCCCAGCCCCGGAAGGATAAAAATGCCGGTAAAGCCATGGCAGTAAGCGTGGGACGCATACGGCCCTGTCAAATTTTTGATCTTCGCTTTGTAGGTTTTTCCCATAATACTGTCCGGGGCGCTGCAGGAGGAGGGCTTCTAAGCGCAGAACTGTTAAAACATAAAGGGTACTTGTAAGAATATGAACAAAAAAACCTTTCCCCTTTCAAGGGAAAATCTGGAAGAAATAAGCAAAGATTATCCCACGCCCTTTTACCTGTATGACGAAAAAGCCATACGCACTAATGCACAGGAAATTACCAAAGCCTTTGGAATTTTTCCGGGTTTTAAGGAACACTTTGCTGTTAAAGCCCTGCCCAATCCTGCAATCATGAAAATCCTTGCCGAAGAAGGCTTTGGCGCAGATTGTTCCAGTTTGCCGGAACTGCTTCTGGCAGAGATGGCTGGTATTACCGGCGAGGAGATCATGTTTAGTTCCAACAATACCCCGGCAAAGGAATACCAGGAAGCCCGGCGGCTTGGAGCAATTATTAACCTGGATGATTTTTCCCATATTGAATATCTGGAAAAAAATGCCGGTATTCCGGAACTCATTTCCTGCCGTTATAATCCCGGTCCTTTAAAATCGGGAAATGTCATTATTGGAAAACCCGAAGAAGCAAAATATGGTTTTACACGGGACCAGATACTGGCTGCTTATCCGCTGCTTCGGGAAAAGGGCGCCAGGCGTTTTGGTCTTCATACCATGGTTGCTTCCAACGAACTTTCCCTGAACTATCATATAGAAACAGCCCGTATACTCTTTGAACTGGCAGCAGAAATAAAACTAAAAACCGGTAATAAAATGGAATTCGTCAATCTGGGAGGCGGCGTGGGCATTCCCTATAAACTCGAAGACAAGGCTGTGGATTACCATGAACTGGTTAAAGGTATAAAAAAGGAATATCAAAAAATTATTGTTCCGGCAGGGCTTGATCCGCTTGGTATACGTATAGAATGGGGCAGGACTGTTACCGGCCCATATGGCTGGCTTGTAAGCCAGGTTATTCACACCAAAAACATATACAGAAACTACATAGGACTTGATGCTACCATGGCCGATTTAATGCGCCCTGCTCTTTACGGCGCTTATCACCATATTACAGTTCCCGGCAAGGAAAACCAGACACTTTCGGAAATTTATGATGTAACAGGAAGCCTTTGCGAGAATAACGATAAGTTTGCTATTCAGCGCCAGTTGCCAAACCTTGTTCCGGGGGACTTTGTAATTATCCACGATGCCGGCGCCCACGGCAGGGCAATGGGCTTTAACTATAACGGTAAACTCCGCTGCGCCGAACTGCTTCTTCGCTGTGACGGCAGCATTGTCCGGATACGCCGGGCGGAAACACTGGAAGATTACTTTAGTACATTAGATTCTGAAACCAAAAAAATCTGACTTGACAAATCCCATAAGAAGCAGTATAAATTCCAGAAGGTATAGTTATGGAAACTGCAGAATCAAAGAAAAAAATCCTTGTAATAGATGATGATGAAATTCATCTGTCTATGGCACAAGCTATACTGAGTAAAATGTATGATGTAATAATTGCAAAAACAGGCAAAGAAGCCATTACTCTTTTGCTTGATGGAGTTATTCCCTGCTTAATTTTATTGGACATAATTATGCCTCACATGGATGGATGGGAAACATATAATAAATTAAAAGGCTTAAGTTTATTAAAAGACTGCCCCATTGTTTTTGTAACATCTTTGGATGGAGCAGACGACAGGGAGAATGCCAGGCGCCTGGGAGCAGCCGGTTATATAACAAAACCTTTTGAAACAGAGGATTTTTTAGATAAAGTAAACAATATTATAGCAAATTCAACTTTTGAATGTTAATGTACAGCTTTTTGCTGGACGGTACCCATGGCGGATTCCTGGCTGTCAATAGATGCTTTTTTACTGCCCGTAGCTGATTTTTAGCTTTTTTTCCTTTTCAAACCGTTCAAAGGCCAGTTCTATAAGACGGTCGATAAGATCAGTATAAGAAAGGCCGGATGCCTCCCATAGTTTTGGGTACATGCTTATTCTGGTAAAACCCGGCATGGTATTAATTTCATTAACATAGATGCTGCCATCTTTTTTTAGAAAAAAATCAACCCGCCCGGGACCCTCGCAGCAAAGTATTCTAAACACATCAATAGCCAGTTTTTGCACCTGCTTGGCTGTTTCGGCAGAAATATCAGCGGGTATACATAGTACAGCGCCGTTTTCATCCAGATATTTGGCATCGTAGGAATAAAATTCATGGGTGGGAATAATTTCTCCTGGAATGGAAGCTTCTATGTCATTACCGCCCAAAACAGAACATTCCAGTTCTCTTCCTGGTATAAATTCTTCTATAATAATCTTGGTATCATATAGAAAAGCTTCTGTAACAGCAGCATTATATGTTTCTTCATCGCTGACTTTATTTACACCAACACTGGAACCCATATTTGCCGGTTTGATAAAAACAGGATTTCCCAGCTCAGAGCTGACCTGTGTAAATGAAGGTACAGATTCACATTCGCGGACTACAAGGAATTTTCCAATTAGAAATCCTGCATCGCGCATAAGACGCTTCATTACATCTTTGTCCATACCAACAGCCGAACCCAATACCCCGGAGCCGACAAAGGGAATATCTGCCAGTTTTAAAAGCCCCTGCACAGTTCCGTCTTCGCCAAAGGGTCCGTGAAGAATGGGAAAAATTACATCAAGCTTTATGGAAACAGCCTGTCCGCTTCCCGCCGTATCACCCAGCCTGGAAAGGTTTCCTTCGCTTTGTATGGGAAGAAAAACTTCGCTGCAATTGGTATTAAGGCAAATTCGCAGCGGATCATCTGCATGATAAATAATGTCGCTTGCCAATGTATGGGAACTATACAGCCAGGAGCCGTCTTTATTAATGCCTATGAGGATGGGATTATATTTTTTCCGGTCTATGGATTCAAAAATATTCCTGGCCGATTGAAGTGATACTTCGTGTTCTGCAGACTTTCCTCCGCAGAGTATACCTACATTTATTTTTTTTTCATTATCCATAAGCAACTCCGAAATGCTCCTACCCTGCTTTTTTAATATATGCTGCAACGTCGTTAAAACTCATACGGCTTTTACCTGTACTTTTGTTTTTATGATATAGTATTTCTGCTTTTAGCGACAAAGGTCTGTCTCCGTCAAAATTTCCCAATTCGCAGCGGCCCGGAGGTATATGCAGAACAGTCTGCTGTTTGTTTAACAGTAATGAAACATAGTCTTTTATAGAAGAAAACTTTTTTGCGGTTTCTATACCGTAAGGTCCCTGGTTTCTGCCCAGTGATCGTGTACTATGAGCATCCGATCCGGCTACGGCGGGAAGGCCCAAAAGGCCGGCATATTTTAAAGCCTGTGCATCATACGCTGCCTCGTTGTTTCCTGCATTGGCAGCCTCAACAGCATCAATAAAATGGGGAGAAAGCCGAACAGTTCCGACATAACTATGCTGCCGAAACGGGTGGGCATGAACGACACAGCCCCCATTTCGGCGGATTTCCCGAAATTGTTCTTCCCTCGTCCATCGTACCATCTCGGGATGTTCCAAAAGCCAGGATTTATCCAGGCCATAGATTAAAAAATCATCGCTGCCATAGGTTTCTTCCCAGCCAAAAAATACATCCACTCCCCGCCGCTCTCCTTCGTTACGGGCATCTTCATAACCGGAGCAAAATCGTTTAACCCATTCCGGCCAGTGTTTACGGCGATCTATGGCAGTATTGCTATTAAAAAAATGGTCGGTAACCATTATGCCGGTAAAACCCAAATCTCGGTAATATTTTATATATTCAGCACCGCGGGAAACTGCACAGGCACTTGCTTGAGAAGTATGAAGGTGCGTTTCGTATATAAATCCCATATATGGCTATTTTCGCTTAAACCGTATTTGACAGGAATGGTCCCCTTTGGCAATGGTTGTTTTAAGCTCCATATCACAGCCAAAAGCTTCTGCAATGCCCCGGTCCCCTTCCATTGCCCATTGGCAGAGCTTGTCAATTTCTTCGTCAGAGCAGCCCTGCTTCTGCCAGGCAGAAATTAAAGGACAGTAATGAAAATCAACATCAAAACTCTCGTCACTTACATTAAGGAATTTCATTTCAAAGATTGCTCTGCCCGCAGGGGGAAAGAGTTTTTTCTGCAATAATTTACAACTGCCTCCGGATTTTTCAACATTAGCCTGATCAGCAGCATTTTCCAGAGCAGTAAGCGCCCTTGTGCCATGGTAAATACCACAACGGCGTATGGCAGCAGGAACAAAGTCTTCCGGTTTAATGCCTTTTTTACGGGCCTCGTCACAGAAGAGGTACATCCACAAAGCACGGTGTTCAAACAGGTTGCGCAGATTTCGAACCAAAAACCCATTTTTTTTGGGTTTATTCTTGATGCTCATAAATTATTCCTCCTACAATACCCTGTAACATTCGTCGATTACCGGATTAATTGAAGGCAGATCAAAACCCATAGTCATAAGGTTTTTTCGGTCTGTGCTGTTTTCCCAGTCCATATAGGGGTCTGAATAATGATCCCTTAGATAGTTGTATACCAGATCTTCTGCTTCTTCGGGCAGGTTAAAGAAAATGCCTTTGCCGGTCCCCAGAACCTTACGGATAGATACCCGCGCTTTTGCAAGGAAGCGGTCTTCGTATACATCATAGGAACGGCCGGATAGTTTTTTTAAGCGATCGGAGACGGAACCCTTGGCTTTTTCCAGGGTTTTAACATTAAAGGTTTTTGGTCTGGATGCAGCAGATTTTCCCGCTTGTTTTGCTGCTGTCGGCTTTACCACTGCTGGTTTTACTATAGTAGTTTTTGCCTGCTGGGCAGGTTTTAATGTCTGCGGTACTTTGACTAATTGGGTAGGTTTGCGCTTTACAATATTTTTTTCTGCCGGCTTTGCCGCTGCAGCAAGCCGGCTTGCTGGCGCAGCCTTGGCCGCTGCGGCAGGCCGAGCTACAACAGCTCCAGGCTGGAATGTCTTTTCGGGCTTGGGGGCAATTTTAGGCGCAGCTTTTGCCTTGGGTTTGGGAGCAATCCTGGCTTGTTTTCGCCTTTCTTTTTTTTGTTTTCCCTTTTTCCCTGCACCGTCACCTGCTTGTTTTGATTCTATCTGCTTTGCTGCCGGAGCGCCAGTTAATAATTTTTGTTTTTCCTGGTTGGCCAGGATACGTTTGATGGTATTCCAACTGCGCTGCAGGTATAAATCACCCTGGATGGAATAGTAATAACCGGTAACCAGAAAGCTCATAATGGATGCAAGTATTTCATCGTCACGAAGTTTGGCCTGCTGGCCCCTGCGTATTGCCATGTATACATCGTAGTTCTTTTTTCCATATTTACGGGAATAAAGAAAAAGGATACGTTCAAAAGCAGGATCATCTACGGTATTCCAGTATTTAATGCAATAACCAAGAATCTGGTCTTCTATACGGTTAAAGGGAGGAATCTCGATACGGTTTAGGTCTTCGGGAGAAAAATTTACCATGGATAGATCGATAAACGGAGTACTAATGCCATATTTTTTTTGGAAGTGATAACTGTCCCAATCTGCCTTAACCAGGCGCTGGCGTTCCATTTCTTCTGCCTGGCGCTGGGCATCGGAACGTTTACGCCGTTCTTCTTCCACTATGGAAAGGGTGTCGGTCATATAGGCCCGGATTAGTTCTGTAGCCTTGGCAATGGAAGGAACCTTAAGGTTTAAAGCGCTGGCATAACGGAGATAGCGTTCCATTCCTGCCATTGCTTCATAGCGATCCGGCGCAAGATATCTTCGTATTTCTTCGGCAGTTTTTATGGTAGAATAGACATCCTTTTCGTTATACGACTCGGCTTTTTCGGCAATTATCAATAGAATTTGCTTTACCCGTTCCAATGAACGGGCACCCAGCATCCTATAACCCCTGGCAAGCAGGCTGCGGAAGGCTGGATCGTGGCTGCGGTAGGAACGCATCAGCCAGGTACGAAAATCGTTCTCCGGATAACGGATAACAAGTCGGTTCTGATAAATTAACAAGGCATCCCTGGATTGGCCTATTGAACGGAGGTAATAATAACGTTCTATATCAGGGTCGTGATCAGGCAGCAAATTCGGATATTCCAGCCGCAGCAGCTCATCCTGAATCTCGGTAATGTCCATTTGTATGCATTATAGATTGAAATTGCGCTTCTGTCTATGGTAGAATCCACATTATGTTGGAAAAACTTTCTAAGCGGAGGAGCATTAAGCTGATTTTTGTGCTGATTGCAGCGGCTCTTCCAGTGATCTTTATGTCCTGTACAGAAAAATCTGCTCCCAATATGAATATGAACGAGGTTTACATGGCAAGTTTTCTTACCGATGCAGCTCTGGGAGACGGCCTCTTTGCCTGGATAAGCACCACCAAAGGCGATATTGTTATACGCCTGGAATACGAAAAAACACCCCTAACTGTCTGCAATTTTGTGGCCCTGGCAGAAGGGAAAATGGATGCAAGCGCCGGCAGACCATTTTATGACGGCCTCATTTTTCACCGGGTAATACCCAATTTTATGATCCAGGGTGGAGATCCCCAGGGTAACGGTTCAGGGGGTCCCGGATACCGCTTTCCCGATGAAATTGATCCAAGCCTGCGGCATGACGGGCCGGGAGTATTATCCATGGCCAATGCCGGACCAGGCACCAACGGAAGCCAGTTTTTTATTACTCATGTAGCTACACCCTGGCTGGACGGTCTTCATACAGTATTTGGGAGAGTTGTTGACGGTCAGCAGGTAGTTGATAGTATTGAACAGGGCGACAGAATCAATACCATTTCCATAATACGAAACGGCAATGCAGCCCAGGCATTTAAGGCAGATCAAGAGGCTTTTAATGAACTAATTTCCCAGGCGGCAGAAGCTGCTGTTGAAAGAACAAGAGCCCAGCGGGAAGCAGATCTAACCCGTATAAGATCTGCATATCCTGGTCTTGATACCGATGCTCACGGGGTACTGTACCTTATCCGGGAACAGGGAAGCGGCAGCAAGCCCCAGCCGGGCAGTGTTGCAGTGGTCAACTATACAGGAATGTTCCTTTCCGGCGAAGTATTTGATGCATCCGCTGCCCATGGCGGTCCAATGGAGTTTAATGTCGGTACTGGACAGGTTATTCCCGGCTGGGATAACTCTGTTTTGGATATGAGGGCCGGAGAAAAACGCCTGGTGGTAATCCCCCCGGAACTGGCATATGGCGAGCGGGGAGCAGGCGGGGTAATCCCCCCCAACAGCTTTTTGGTTTTTGAAGTGGAATTAGTGGAAATTAGGTGAAGTTAGGGCTGTTTGGGCTGGTTAGTGGATTTTCTTACAATCAACTCTGTATTAATAAAGATTTTTTTGGGCGGAATTTGCGGGTTATTTATTTTGTTAATAAGCAATTCGCATGATTGATACCCAATTTGGTGAACAGGCTGATCTATGGTAGTTAGAGAGGGATCTACCATGGATGAAACAGGAATATTATCAAATCCAATGATTGATACATCTTCCGGAACCCTTAACCCCAGTTGATTTGCTGCATGGAGAGCTCCAACGGCATATACATCGGAAACTGCAAAAATACCATCGGGGCGATTTGGTAAAGATAACAAACTTGTTGCATAGGAAAAAGCAAGATCATAGCTAATCTGTGAAATATGGGCAATCCATTCTTCGTTTTTTTCCAGCTTTGCTTTAGTCAGAGCATCATTATAGCCTTGTTCCCTATGCCGGGCATATTGATGCCGAAGTATGCTATTCATTAGTGCAATTTTCCTGCATCCGCAGGAAATCAGGTAATCAACCGCTTTCTTTGCAGCGCTAATATCATCAATACTTACAAATGATATACCGTTTATATCTAAATATTCGGTACACATGACAACCGGACATGACCGGGTAAGAGTTTCCAGCATTTCTGGCTCGCTTATCGTTGCGATAAGGATAATTCCGGCAAAAGAATGATTTTGTAATACATCCTTATAATCCTCAAAGGTAAGATAGGTTTCCTTCGACTGTAAAATAAAGACCCTGTAATTATTCCTATAAGCAGCATTCTGGATACCGCTGATAATTCGGGGAGTAGAAGGATTACTGATTTCCGACACACAAATCAGGATAGTTTTGCTGAATTGGTCTGTTAAAAGAACCGATGAAGGGTTTATGTTATTATCTTCCAGAATTTTAAGTATTTTCTGCCGGGTATCCTCTTTTACCGATGTTTTATGATTCATTACCCTGGAAACGGTGGCTATAGAGACTCCAGCCATATCGGCTATTTTTTGTATGGGAATTTTTTGTTCCTTTTTCATATTGCTGCATTATAACATATTTTTATTTTTTTGTTGACAGATTAATAAAAATAGTGTAAATTTACCCATTGATTGCGTAAAAATCAATATTTTTTACATTTTTGGAGGAATTATGAAGCACAAATGGTTCATTTTTGTTTGCTGCATATTGGTTTTAACCATAGCAGCCTGTCAGCGTCAATCCGGTGAAGCCGATGATGGCTCCAGGATTATTAGAATTGCCTGGGCAGATGATACCCTTGATCAGACCAGAGCAGTTATGCTTAGAGCTGTCGAAGATAGGGTCGCATATTTTAATGCACAACGCTCTGATATCAGGGTTATTTTAACCTATTATGATGCTCAAGCAACTGTGGAAAAGCAGCTGTCTGATGTAGAAACGGCTCTTTTAACAAGACCGGATGTGTTTATTTTCAGCAGTGTTGATACCGTTGGTTCAATCCCTGCTGTAGAAAGAATCCATGCTGCCGGTATACCTATTGTAGATATCCGTGACATGGGCCGTCCTGACCTTGTAACCACTGTTTTCTTTGGTGCAGATGAGGTAACATATGCTGCTGCCATGACGGAGTGGATTAGAAGAAGGCTTGCTGCCGATCCATCTCTTGTTCTTAATACAGGTATAATCTACGGTGCAGCAGCCCAAACCGCGCAATTTGCCCGTGGCGATTTAATAAAAAGACTTGCAGAAGAAATGCCCGACCGGGTTAGGGTTATTGCAGAAAGATATGGTAACTGGGATACGGTAATGGCTCTTAATATCACCGAAGATTGGATTCAAAGTCATCCAAATATCACCTACGTTTTAACTGCTAATGATATAATGGCATTGGGAGCTTCCAATGCCCTGGTAGCAGCAAGAATGAAGGATCGTGTTATGGTTACCGGAGTTGATTTGACTGATGAAGGGATTGCCTTGATTAAGGAAGGCAACCTTGATGCATCTGTCGGCGCCCGCCTGCAGGACTACGGACTAATGGTGGATGTGGCCTTGGGTATTGTGGAAGGCACCTTTTCCCAACCAACCTATACGATCGAAGCAGTTTATGTGGTTGACAGCACCAATGCAGATGCCTTTATTGATGGAACAATTAGGCCCTTTTTTGATAATTGAGCCTAACTGATAAACTGCGGGATTTATCCCGCAGTTTATCCAAGGAGTACATATATGGATAAATTAATATTATCCATGGATGATATTAGCAAGGTCTTTGCCGGCGTTCAGGCCTTAAATGGAGTTCACTTTGACTTAAAACAAGGTGAAGTCCATGCGTTAATAGGAGAGAACGGCGCTGGTAAATCAACCTTAATGAAAATACTTTTAGGAATGTACCAGCCTGATAAAGGTACAATTAATTACGAAGGAAAAGTTGTTCGATTTAAAAACCCTGCTGAAGCTCTAAAAAGCGGCATTTCCATGATTCACCAGGAAATTAGTCTGGTACCTGGCATGAGTGTGGCAGAAAATATCTGGCTGGGACGGGAAAAGCGTTTTAAACAGGCTGGATTAATTAATAATAAAGTACGTTATGAAGCTACAAAAAATTTGCTTGATACATTAAAACTCGATATAGATCCGCGGGTTATGGTGAAGGATCTAAGCATTGCTTCCATGCAGTTAGTGGAAATTGCCAGGGCTGTTTCATATGAATCGAAAATAATTATAATGGACGAACCCACTTCGGCGCTTACCAATAAAGAAATTGAATTATTATATGATATTATTCAAAGCTTGGCGGCTAAAGATACGGCCATTATTTTTATTTCCCATAAGCTTGAAGAAGTTTTTAAGGTATGTCACAGGGTTACAGTGCTGCGGGACGGCGGATATATAGGGTCTGACAATATTGAAGAAACCGATATGAATAAGCTTATTACCATGATTGTGGGAAGAAAAGAATCCAAAGCCTTTGAAAAAATCGATCATGAGTTAGGTGAAATAGCTTTGGAAGTTCGAAACATTTCCCGCAAAGGGGTTTTTGAAAATATTAATTTTTATGTACGTAAAGGCGAAGTTCTTGGTTTTGCAGGTCTTATGGGTGCAGGACGGACAGAAATTATGCAGGCAATTTTTGGAACTATTCGATTGCATTCAGGCGAAGTATTATATCAGGGTAAGCCTGTAAATATAAAAACCCCTAATGATGCAGTAAAAACCGGCATGGGAATGGTAACAGAAGACAGGCTCCGTACAGGTTCAATTTATACTTTATCGGTAATGCAGAACGGAACTTTGGTTTCCTTAAAAAAAATTGCAAACAAATTTAAATTCTTTTCAAAAGCAAAAGAAAGCAATTTTTTTGTCAAAGAAGCGGAAAAATTCAATGTTAAATATGCATCTTATGATGATAAAATCGGACAATTAAGCGGCGGTAACCAGCAAAAAGTGATCTTTGCAAGGTGGCTTAGCGATGAGCCGAAAGTTTTAATACTTGACGAGCCAACCCGCGGTATTGATGTAGGGTCAAAAGCCGAAATTTACCGGCTAATCAATAATCTTGCAGCTTCAGGGCTTGCCATATTGTTAATTTCTTCTGAAATGCCGGAATTATTAGCTCTAAGTGACAGAATTATGGTTGTACGGGAAGGACATATTGTTTTTGAAACTACTGGTAAAAACGCCACACAGGAAGAATTAATATCCCATGCATTCGGCGTTGTTGATACTATAAAGGAGACAGTTTAACATGAATGGAAAACTATCATTAACAGGTAATTTAATAAATTCACTTTTGCTGGGAAGTAAAGCATTCCTGATTGTTCTGGTTTTGGGTACTTTCCTGGCAATAGTTTCTCCAATATTTCTGACATCGGCAAACCTTTTTAATGTATTAAGACAAGTCTGCACCATGACCATTGTTGCCTTTGGCTTTACCTATATATTGGCGTTAGGCGAAATAGATCTTTCCGTAGGAGCTATAGTTGGTTTTGTTGGCATGGTCATGGGTAAGCTGATGGTCGATTACGGTATGTCTGTACCTGTGGCAATATTGGCAGGGTTATTGGTAGGAGCTCTGTTTGGTGTATTAAACTCAACTTTAATTAGCATTTTTGATTTACCTGCTTTTATTGCAACCTTGGCCACTGCATCATTATTCAGAGGCGGACTATATATTATTACAAATATGGTTCCTGTTACCAGAATTCCAAATGCGTTTCTGGTTTTTGGGCAAGGCTATGTTGGTATTGTCCCAATTCCGGTATTGATCCTGCTGTTGGTTGGTATAATTACATATACAATGGGAAATTATACAACCTTTGGACGATATGTAATTGCTGTCGGAGGCAATAAAGAAGCAGCTCGTGTTTCAGGTATCAATATTAAAATGGTGCGTATGGGTGCATTTATAACATCCGGAATGTGCGCTGCTCTTGGTTCGGTAATCCTTACTGCCCGTGCTGCATCTGCTCAGATTGGAGCAGGCCTTAATATGGAAATGGATGTTATTGCCGCTGTAGTCATAGGAGGGACTGCGTTAACAGGAGGTACCATGAACATTATTGGTACTTTTTTTGGCTGTCTTGTAGTCGGCATGGTTACCAATGGGCTTAACTTATTAGGAGTAAATTCAAATTTCCAGATTATTGCAAAAGGACTGCTTATTCTTTTTGCGTTGATTCTTGATCGGACTACCACCAGATTTTATGCAAATCTTAGGCAAAAAATGACACTGAAAGGGGGGAAATAATGCAGCCTGGTAATGCTTATAAAGAGGAGTCTACACCATGAGGAAAATAAAAGCCGGCATTATTGGCTGCGGTAATATCAGTGCAAAATACCTTCATTCACTTACAGAAGTTTTTTCTACTGTAGAACCTGTTGCGCTTAGCGATCTTTCATACGAAGCAGCAAAAAAGCGCGGAGATCGTTTTAATATTCCCAATATCTGTAAAACAAATGAAGAACTCCTTAATTTACCGGACATAGAACTAGTTGTTGTTCTTACCAATCCAGCCGGTCATTTTGAAACAGCAAAGCAAAGCCTGGAAGCAGGAAAACATACTTTTATTGAAAAACCAATATGCTTAAATACCAGTGATGCCGCAAAACTTGTCGCCATGGCAAAAGAAAAAGGCCTTATGCTCTCCGGCGCACCGGATACAATTTTAGGAGCAGGAGTTCAGACTGCCCGTAAACTAATCGATGAAGGCTGGATTGGAGAGCCAATTGCAGCAATTAGCCATATCCTTACAGCCGGACCTGAATCCTGGCATCCCAACCCTGCGTTCTTGTATCATATAGGAGCCGGCCCGCTTTTTGATGTAGCTCCATATTATATAGCAGGTCTTACTTATCTTTTTGGGCCCGTGGCTTCTGTCATGTGTTCGGGGAAAAAAACATATACTCAGCGTCCAATAACCAGCCAGCCCCTTAATGGTACCATGATTGATGTCGAAGTACCTACTTATCTGGCGGGAGTATTAACCATGAATAATGGAGTAATCTGTTCAATTCATCATTCCTTTGATGTACTCCATACAAAACTTGGAAATAGTATCGAAATCTATGGAACCCAGGGAGTCCTTATTATACCTACTCCCTGTGATTTTTCAGGTGAAATATTTTACCGGAGTAAAACTGACTCCGATTGGAAAAATATTCCATTGGCATTTCCATACCAAAGCGATAATAGAGGCATAGGTGCTGCAGAGATGGCTGAAGCTTTAATGCAGGAACGACCCGCACGTTTAGGTGCTGATTTTGTGTATCATACCCTTGAAGTTCTGGAAAAAATTGATCATTCAATTCGGGATAATGAGTCAAAAAAATTGGAAAGCATGTTTCAAAAAACCCAGCCCATGAGTACAGAAGCCATTTGGGGACCGGATAAAACCTGGAACCCGGCGGATTACCAATAATCCAATGGAGGCTAAGTCATCATGAATATTCCGTTATTCCAATTTGAAAATGGTATAAAAGTTCCTATGTTTGGAATAGGACTGGATCAGGTCAGAGATTTGGAACTTGCCTATAATTCTCTTATCTATGCTTTTTCTATCGGCTATCGAAGCATCGATACAGCTTCAGCATATTATAATGAAGAAGCGGTGGGGAAAGCCATCAAAGAAAGCGGAATTCCAAGAGAAGAAATCTATGTAACAACAAAACTTACTGCCGATGATCAGGGGTATGAAGCAACCTTAAAAGGGTTTTCCGAAAGTCTTAAAAGATTAAATTTGGATTATCTTGACTGCTTTCTTATCCATTGGCCGGGAAAGTATCTTTATATTGATACTTGGAAAGCCTTCGAAAAACTTTATGGAGAAGGCCTGGTTAAAGTTATAGGTGTCTGCAATTTTACCAAAAAGCATCTGGATCGATTGTCTAAGGAAGCCTCTGTTTTTCCCATGTTAAATCAGATCGAAATTCATCCCTATTTTCAACAAACACAATTGGCTGCACATTGCAGGGATAAAGGAATGTTGATTGAAGCCTGGAGTCCGCTTATGTGCGGGGGTATTGTTTTAAAAGATTCAGTTATTTTAGAGATATCAGAAGAAACAAAAAAAACACCGGCTCAGGTGATACTTCGTTGGCATTATCAAAAAGGCTACCGGACATTTCCAAAATCAGTTACTCCAAAAAGGATAAAAGAAAACATAAATATTTTTGATTTTTCTCTTGATCTTACACAAATGGAAAAAATGAATGCTTTAAACAGTCATGATTTTCGTATTGGCCCAAACCCGGAAATATTCTTCGAGCGCTAAGGAGGCAGCATGGCAGTTAAAGTTGGTTTACAAATGTACTCAGTCCGGGAATATATGCGCCTTGATCCTTTGGAAGCGTTGGACAGATGTACCAAAGCCGGATACCGGTATCTTGAACTGCCCTTAAAAACCAAGACAGATAAAGAAGGGTACCTTTATGGAAAAAACGCTGTCCAATGGAAGGAACAAGCAAAAAAATCCGGAGCATTTATTATTGGAGGTTATGTACGCGATCTAACGGTAGACACAGCCGAGGAATTTATCGAGTTTTATAAAACCCTGGAAGCCGAACGGCTCGTAATTTACATTGATTACTTTCCAAGCCGGAAGATTCTTGAAGAAAAATGTAAATTGTATAACGAAATTGGAAAATATTGTAAAGATGCCGGATTAAAGCTCTTTTATGAAAATCGTTACCATGAATATCAAAAACATGACGATCATTTTATCTTTGATCTGCTTATGGACCAAACAGATCCCTCATATTTTTCTGTTTCTTTGAATACATACTGGCTTATGCGCGGCCTGGTTAATCCACTCATTGTAATGCGTAAATATAAAAGCCGCATAGCTTCTCTTGTACAGCAGGATTATCCATTAGAGCAGATTGACAAGTTCAATATGTGGCGTTTTAATCGTTATCATCCAATTGCACAGAACATACAATATCAAAACATACTTCAGGGAAACGAAATAGAAAATATACATCCTGTGCAATGTGAACTATTTACAGAAATCGGATCCGGAATCTTGTCACTCCAACCAGTAATTGATCTTGCTAATGAACAGGGTGGAATTAAATATGTGATTTTAAAACAGGATTATACTGCCATGGATTCGGAATTTGAAAGCATTGCACTAAGTTCTAAGAACTATCATTCTGTACGCGGAATAGAATGGGAATAGTTTAGTTTTAACAAAGATATAAGGAGTTATTATGCCAGCAGGTTCAAGTTTTATGATTCCCGAAGGAATGTTATCGGATAAAATAACCAGCTCCGAACTAAACGGCGAATCGTTTTACAGCATCAGCATAAAAAATAAATTACTGCATGCTGTTCATCCCTTGGGCTGGTTATGCGAAATCAACCTGACCATTGACGGTACATTAATTCCAAAAGAGGATGTTTTTTTTGAAATCCGTGGACAATGGATAGGTCTTGCTCAGATGCATACTATTAAGGATATTTATTGGTACATCATGGAAGAGGCACGGCTCAATTTCCGTTATAAATCGGAGCTAGCTCCGGGAGCCCATAAAGTTGAGTGCAAACTTACAGCCTCAACGCTTGAAGTAGCTACACAGTTGGATCCGGAAAAAAAATGGCCTCGCAGGCATCAGACGCTTACACAGACAGCATATCTGTAAAAGGAGAAAAAATGAAAAATACTATTGGAGTCTCTACATGGAGCCTGCAGCAGCTTACATTCAAAAATGGAATGGATCTTCCTCAAATGCTTGAATTAATTTCCGGCATGGAAGTGGATAGTATAGATCTTTATGATGAATATCTACCGGTTTTTCCGGAGGTAAATCTGCATAAATTATACGAAGTAAAAAAGCAAACAAAAGCTGCCGGACTGCCCATATCAGGAACATGGTTTTACAATGATCTATTGGGTTCTTATTATAATGCTGGCCTGGAAGAGACTATTGAAAATACCAAAAGACAATTAGCAATAACAGCGTTTTTAGAAGCAAAATATATGGCTTTGCCATTTTTACTTAATGTCCCCGGTATAAATCTGGAAGAAGCGTATAACAGCTATTATAAAATATTGGAAAAACTGCTCCCATCTGCACAGGAGTACAGGGTATGCATCGCTGCAGAAACAGCACGACAGTATACTCCTGGATTGGTTTTACGCCTGCACAAAGAACTTAAAAATCAATATTTTTCCATTTGTCCGGACCTGGAAGCTTGGCGTTTTGATACTCCCGATATTCCGCTGGTACATGCAGAAAATGCTGACGGTGGACCCTCCCAGCCTGAATCGATAGAATTATTTGAAGAATGCCTGCCCCATGCGCCATATATACATTTTAAACTGCTGTCTTTTGACGAAAATGGAGAGGAACCACATTTTCCCATTCCCCAGATTATGAACTTAATCAATGAAAGCAGTCTAAACCATCATTTATGCATTGAATATA
>Ga0099364_10002607_pt1 | contig 28608 bp, 22 predicted proteins | sample TergutTh196P3_FD_73070 | JGI IMG/M metagenome (GOLD analysis project Ga0099364, IMG submission 73070) | Microcerotermes parvus P3 segment gut microbial communities from Pointe-Noire, Republic of the Congo - Th196 P3 | ecosystem: Host-associated > Arthropoda: Insects > Digestive system > Gut ... | reverse complement strand
GAATGGCCTCCAGAAGGTGGACCGGCCCAAAGCCGTCTATGAGGCCTGTGGCTATAGGCTGATCAAAGGAGAGAGCCACGAAACTCTGGGCGGCCAGGTTATAAACCTCGTCCGGCCGGGATATGGACATCAGGCGGAGGGCGGAGGAAAGGTCTGTCAGGTCATAGGCCACCAGTTCCAGGCCGGGGCGATCCAGGAGCTTCAAGTATTCCAGCCGCCAAAAATTGGGGGTGCTGCTGCGGCGATAGGCCCCGAATACCTTGTAGCCTTTGTCCAGCAGAAGCGCGGCCAAATAGGCCCCGTCCTGCCCGGTGACCCCGGTGACCACGGCTGTTTTACTCATGCCGCCCTCTTTTCGCAAACGCTCCTGAATCTCAAAGCCTTTCCTGGTATCCTGAAATAGCCCCCAGAGCTTCCGCTTCGCGGATTAAAGGCGCCCTTCCATAGATATCATCGAAACGCACTATGTCGTCTTCGCCCAGGTAATCGCCGCTCTGGACCTCAATGATGACCAGATCAATGAGGCCCCGGTTGGCCACCCGGTGCTTGTGGCCGGCCTTTATATAAGTGGATTCGTTGGTATCCACCAGAAAGACCTCGTCGTCACGGGTTACTTCGGCCAAGCCGCTGACCACTATCCAATGCTCGCTGCGGTGATGGTGCCGCTGGAGGGAGATGGATGCTCCGGGCTTGATCTCCAGGCGTTTTATCTTGAAGCGAGGGCCTTGGCCCAGGAGGGTATAGCTGCCCCAGGGGCGATAGGCCCGGCGGTGCTGGCGATGGGTCTCTTCTCCCCCGGCTTTGAGGCGGCTATAGATGGTCTTGACTTCCTGGGCCTTATCTTTCCGAGATACCAGAAGAGCATCCGACGTATCCACCACCAGAAGGTCCTCAACTCCCAGAGCGGCCACCAGGCGGTCCTGGCCGCAGATATCGCAATTCCGGACCTCTTCCAGAATGGCTTCCGTGCCGCCGAAGATGTGGTTGCCATTCTCGTCGGCCGGATACAAGCCGGCCAAGACAGTCCAGGAGCCGATGTCGCTCCAGCCAAGGTCGCAGGGCACCACGGCAACTTTGTCGGATTTTTCCATGACCGCGTAGTCGATGGAGATGTCAGGGAGCGCGGTGAAGCCTTCAGGGGCCAAGTGCAGCACCCGGCCGCCCCGATCTTCAGTAACCTCCCCCCCCTTCAGGGCAGCTTCCGCTCCCGCCAGCACCTCAGGAGCCCAGCGGCCCAGCTCTTCAATCATTACCCCGGCCAGGGAGCAAAACAGGCCGGCATTCCAGTAAAAGTTGCCCGCGGCCATATAGGCTTCGGCTTGTTTTTCATTGGGTTTTTCCACGAAACGAAGCACCCGGTGATCATCGGCTTCTATATAGCCGAAGCCGGTCTCGGGGCGGACAGGCTTAAGGCCGAAAGTCACGAGAAAGCCTTGGGCAGCCAGAGCCAAGGCCTGGGCCACAGCCTCGGCAAAGGCGGGCTGGTAGGCGATGAGGTGATCGGCGGCCAGAATAAGTAATGGCGCCTGAGGCCCATGGCTCCTGACCGTTTCCCAAGCCGCGGCGGCGATGGCCGGGGCCGTGTTACGAGCAAAAGGCTCCAGAATATAGCTAGCCGGCAGTTTCAGACCGGCGGCCTGATAAACTTCGGCGGCCTTAAAGTGGAGTTCGCGGTTGGTGACCGTGATAATACCCTTGGCCTGAGGTAGGCCGGCCGAGCGGAGGTAAGCCTCTTCCAAGAGGCTGCGGCCTGAAGGCAGGGTGAGGAATGGCTTGGGGTGGAGATCACGGGAGAGGGGCCATAGCCGGGAACCCGCCCCACCGCAAAGGATGGCGCTAATCATGGGGCCGCCTTCCGCCCTGCAAGATGGGAAAAAGCGGACCAAGGCCCAGCCGGAATGACGCTGAACGCAGGTATCGGCAAAAAAATAAGCTGAAATTGTTCAGGCATCTAATCATTACGCTTAAATATGCTATAAACTTTGCTGAAATTCTTTCACGGATTGCTACAGAGAACTTACTATATTGATTTATCAATGTCAAGACTGGCATTTGGAGCAAAATTTACCATATTTCATAAATCTCAGCAAAATATTTGGAAAATATAGGGTTTATCTTGCTAAAACTGGAGTTTTTGGGTAATTTTTGCTGATTTCGGAGCCCGGCGACGGCTTTGGCAGGAGGCCTGACTTTAGGTATCTGGCATATTCTTATTTTTTCATCTCAAGCCGCGTGCTATAATCATAATTTAATGAGCTGGGGGGCTGGTCTTTGCTATAGCTTGCGTTGTCCATCTGGCGTTGAACATTAAGCCTCTTCTGAAGACAAAAGGAAACGGCCATGAAAATCGGTTGCCCCAAAGAAATAAAGAACAATGAAAACCGCATCGGCCTCACGCCCAACGCCGCCCATGCCTATGTCGAGACCGGGCATGAAGTTTTCATTGAAAAAGGCGCCGGCCAGGGCTCGGCCATTGAAGACCGGGAATACCTCAAGGCCGGGGCCAGGATTCTGTCCACGGCCCAGGAAATATGGGAAACCGCCGACATGATCGTCAAGGTCAAGGAGCCCCAGCCCTCGGAACAGGGGCTGATGCGGGAGAACCAATTGCTTTATGCCTATTTCCATTTCGCGGCCGACAAGGAGCTTTTGGAAGGCTGCCTGGAGCGGAAGATCATGGCCTTGGCCTATGAAACGGTGCAGGAAGGCCAGATTCTGCCCCTTCTGAAACCCATGAGCGAAGTGGCCGGCCGCATGTCTACCCTGATAGGCGCCTTCTACAGCGCCAAGCACTTGGGCGGCCGGGGTCTCTTACCTATGGGCGTCACCGGGGTGGGGCCGGCCGAGGTTCTGGTTCTGGGCGGCGGCGTGGTGGGCTCGAACGCGGCCCGCGTCGCCTCCGGCCTAGGCTGCCGGGTGACTATTCTGGACATCAACCTCTCCCGGCTGGAATACCTGGGGGAAATCATGCCCAACGTCACCTGCGTATACAGCGACGCAGTCAGCCTGGATCAATATCTCCGCTCGGCCGATATCGTCATAGGCGCGGTGCTGGTGCCCGGAGGCAAGACCCCCTGCCTGGTTAGCCGGGCCCAGCTTAAAAATATGAAGCCCGGGGCCGTGCTGGTGGATGTGGCCATCGACCAGGGCGGCTGTTTCGAGACCTCCAAGCCCTGCTCCCACGACGAGCCCATCTATGTAATCGACAACATCATCCACTACTGCGTTGGCAACATGCCCAGCGCCTACGCCCGCACTTCCACCTTCGCCCTGAACAACGCCACCATCAGCTACGGCCTCCAACTGGCCAACAAGGGTTTGGAAAAAGCCTGCCTGGAAAGCGAAGCCCTTAAACTGGGCCTTAATACCTATAAAGGAATCATAACCAACAAGCCAGTAGCCGAGGCCCTCCGCCTAAACAACCTCTACCAGGCCCCGGAAACACTTCTCCGCCCGCCATGCTGACCGGCCGCCCCACCTGGGCTGAAATCGACCTGGGGGCCATCGGACATAACACCCGGTACTTAAAATCTCTCCTAAAACCCCGAACCCGGCTCTGCGCCGTGGTCAAGGCCGACGGCTACGGCCACGGAGCGGCGGCGGCGGCCCGGGCGGCCCTGGCCTCCGGGGCCGACTCTCTGGCCGTGGCCATTCTGGATGAAGCCCTTGGCCTCCGTGAGGCCGGCTTCACTGAGCCCATCCTGATAATGGGCCACACCCCGCCTATGGCCGTGCCCCTGGTGGTTGCCAACAACCTCGCCCAGACCATCTGGACCATTGACCAGGGCCAGGCTCTGGCCGCCGCGGCCGCGGCCCAGGGGCGGAGGGCCAGGGCCCATCTTAAAATCGACACCGGCATGGGACGGCTGGGCCTGAACCCGGCTGAAGCCGGACCCCTGGCCGCGGCCTTGAGCCGCCTGCCGAGCCTGGAAATAGAAGGCGCCTTCACCCACTTCGCCCAGGCCGACGCCCTGGACAAAACCGCGTCTTTGAAACAGTTCGCCGCCTTTGAAAAGGCCCTCCAGGCCATCGGCGGCCAGGGCGTGAACCTCTCCCTCCGCCACGCGGCCAACAGCGCCGCCACTTTGGACCTCCCCCAGACCCACCTGGACATGGTCCGGCCCGGCATATCCCTCTATGGCCTGAAACCCTCCGGCGAATGCGGGGGAACCGCTCCCTTAAGGCCGGCCATGCGCTTCAAGACCCGGGTGATCTTCCTTAAAGACGTGCCGGCCGGGACCCCTTTGAGCTACGGCGGCATCTACACTACCCCCGGCCCGGCCCGCATCGCCACCCTGCCCGTGGGTTACGCCGACGGCTGGACCAGGATGCTCACCGGCAAGGCCGAGGTGCTCATAGGCGGCCGCCGCGCCAAGATCGTGGGGCGTATCTGCATGGACCAGTGCCTGGCTGATGTGACCGCCTTAGATGGCCTTAAAACCGGCGATGAAGCGCTGCTCTTCGGCGGGCCCCTATTGCCGGCCGATGAAGTGGCCGCCCTTTTGGGCACCATCAACTATGAAGTGGTCTGCCTGGTCGGCCGCCGGGTTCCCCGCCTCTATCTATAAAATTCAACTTGCAAAAAGTTTCTGACTATAATACAAGTAAATATTCGGCTTTTTCGGAGAAGACCCATGCTGTCCTATGTCAGAAATAACGCCAACAGCAAAGTGGTCTGGCTTATCATCGGAGCCATCGCCATAGTCTTCGTCTTCTTCGGCATGGGCAGTCCCGCCTCACACAATACGGTCACGGTCAACGGGGAAGAGGCCGACCCCTTTGAATACCAGGAGCTGTTAAGGGAGGCGGGGGCCCGCCAGAGACAGGTCCCCGGGGCCCCGGACTCCGAACGCTACGCCCGGATAGCGGCGCTCAACGAACAGATAAATAGAATCCTGATCCGCCAGTTCGGCGAAAACCTGGGCCTGGCCCCCAGCCCCCGGGCTCTCCGGCAGGCCGTGGCCGCCATGGAATTCTTCCAGGTTGACGGCCGCTTCAGCCTCGAACTCTACCAGGCCGCTTTAAGGTCCCAGCGCCGGAGCGCGGCCGACTTCGAGCGGGAACTGAGGCGGAATCTGACCTCGGAACAGGCCATCGCCCTGGTTCTCGGCCTGGCCCGGACCCATCGGCCGGAGATGCTGGAACTGTTCCGCATGCAGGAAGACCAAGTCCGCTTCGATTATCTCTTCCTGGCCGACGAAGACGGGCACTGGGACCCCCAGCCCACGGCCGAAGATCTGGCCTCCTACTTTGCCCGGCGCCAGGAAAATTGGCGGCGCCCGGCGGAAATGACTGTCCAGTACGTGGAGATAACCCCGGCCGACTACCTGGATCAGGCTGATTTCAGCGAGCCCGAACTGGAGTATTACTATGCCCAGAATCAAGACCGCTTTCATATGCCTCTGGCGGTGGAAACGCGGCATATCCTTTTCAGCTTCCCTTCCTTGAGCCCGGAAGAAGCCGAGAAAGAGGCGACCCTGGCCCGGGCCGAGGAAGCCAGGGACCGCCTGGCCCAGGGCGCTGATTTCGCGGACCTGGCCAAAGAACTGAGTGACGACCGGAATACGGCTGAAAACGGCGGCGCCTTAGGCTTCCTCATCCAGGGTTCCACCTTCCCCGAACTTGAAGAAGCCGCCTTCGGCGCCTCTTTAAATGAAGTGATCGGCCCTGTGACCACCCTCGCGGGCCACCACCTGATCGAGGTCACGGCCCGCCGGGAAGCCGGGCCCAGCCCGCTGGCGGAAGTCCGGGCCGAACTGACCCAGGAGTTTAAGACCCTGCGGGCCCGCCAAGCGGCCGTGAACCTTCTGGAAGACCTCCTGACCCGGACAGAACTCAACCCCGATCTGGCTGACGCGGCCCAACGCCTGGGCCTCCGGGCCGCCATGAGCCGCGCCTTCACCGCCGATGAGGCCCCGTTTTTTTTTGAGAACAATACCGAGGCCATCCAAAGGGCCTTCCATGCCCCTCTGGACAAGGTGGCCCCGCCCTTCGAGGGCGAGCGGACCTTGGCCCTCTACATACCCCGGACGCGCCTGGAAAGCCGCATCCCTCCATTGTATGAAGTGCGTGAAGAAGTGGACCGGGCCTGGCGGCGGGAGGCTGTCGACAGCCTGACCCGGCAGCGCCTGGAATCCTATCTGCCGGAAATAAATGACCAAGGCTGGGAGACCTACCTGGCCGCCCTGGCCCCGGACAGCCCTTTAAAAAGCGGGACCGGGCTTCTGACCGGCCGCTACGCCCTCCCCGGCTCCCCGCCCTTTGAGGAGAGCGATCCCCAGGCCGTGACCGGCCTGGCCTTTTCGGTCGCCGAAGTAGGCCATATAGCGCCGGTTTCCCTGGCCGGCCGGCTGGACGACCGCCCCGGCCGCTTTCTTCTGCGCCTGGCCGAATATCAAGCCGCCGATGAAAGCCGTCTGGATGGGCCCGAGGGCCAGACCTTTGAATATTTTCTGGCCCTGAACAAAAGCAACTTGTTCTTCCAGGTCTGGCGCCTGGGGCTCTATGAGGCTTCCAGGGACACGATAAAAATTCCCCAGGTTTTCATGGAATAATCTTCGGAGTCTGAAAGCGCCATGTTCGACCGTTTAAGCGACAAATTCTCCGGCGTCTTCCACAAGCTGGCCGGGCGGGGCCGGGTAAGCGAAGCCGACCTTAAAAGCACCCTCCGGGAAGTGCGCCTAGCCCTTTTGGAAGCCGATGTCCATTACAAGGTGGTCAAGGATTTCCTCCAAGGCGTGGAAACCCGTGCCCTGGGGGCCGAAGTCCTGACCAGCCTGACCGCGCCCCAGCAGATTCTTAAAATCGTCTATGAGGAGCTGCGCGACCTCATGGGCGGCGCGGCCAGCGACCTGGACCTGGACGGCCGGCCGCCGGCGCCCATACTACTGGTGGGCCTCCAGGGTTCAGGCAAAACCACCACCGCCGCCAAGCTGGCCCTCCATCTGAAAAAAAAGGGGCATCAGCCCTTCCTGGTCCCGGCCGACTTGAAACGCCCGGCGGCCATTCTACAACTGACCCGCCTGGCTGAAGAAGTGGGGGTTCCTGTCTTTCCCTCCGCCCCGGAGATGGACCCGGTGGACCTCTCCGCCCGGGCCCTGACCGCCGCGGCCGGCGAAGGCTGCGATGTTGTTCTAATAGACACCGCCGGCCGGTTGACCGTTGATGAAGAGCTCATGACCGAACTAGGCCGAATCAAGGCGGCCGCGGCCCCCCGCGAAATACTCCTGGTAGCCGATGCCATGACTGGCCAGGAGGCGGTGACCATCGCCGAGGCCTTCAACGACCGCCTGCATCTCAGCGGGGTCATTCTCACGAAGATCGAGGGCGATGCCAGGGGCGGCGCAGCCATGAGCATAAGGGCCGTGGTGGACCGGCCCCTGAAATTCGTAGGCACGGGCGAAAAACTTGAGGCCTTGAGCATCTTCCACCCCAACCGCGTGGCTTCGACCATCCTGGGCATGGGGGATCTGGAGGGCCTCATAGACAAGGCCCGGGCGGTTGTTGACGAAGAGGAAGCCCGGGCACTGGCCCGCAAGATGCAAAAAGGCGAGTTCAGCCTGGCCGATTTCCAGACCCAGATTCGCCAAATCAAAAGCATGGGCTCACTTGAAAGTCTCATGGGCATGATCCCGGGCCTGGGCAAGCTAAAAAAACTTAAAGAAGCCCGGCCTGATGAGAGCGAGCTTAAAAAAATCGAGGCCATAATAAATTCCATGACCCTTGAGGAACGCCTCAACCACTTGCTCATAGACGCCAGCCGCCGACGCCGCATAGCCAAAGGCAGCGGCGCCACCGTGGCCGATGTCAATCAACTCTTGAAGAATTTCGCTGAAACCCGCAAAATGATGCAGCGGTTCACCAAAAGCGGCTTTAAAAACCTCTTCCGTTAATATGACATTGATTAGGAGAACGGCATGGCTTTAAAAATTCGCCTGGCCCGCCTGGGAGCCAAGAAAAAACCCTTCTACCGCATCGTGGTGGCCGACAGCGCCGCCAAGCGCGATGGCCGCTTTCTTGAAATCGTGGGCAACTATGACCCCAATCAGAATCCGGCCCGGGTGACCATAAAAAAGGAACTCGTTGACCTGTGGATCTCCCGGGGGGCCAAACCCACCGTAACGGTCCACAATCTCCTTCGCCAGGTCTGACTTGAAAGAGTTCATCGAATACCTGGCCTCGGCCTTGGCCGAGCGGCCGGAAGAGGTGCGGGTTACTGAAAGCCTTGACGAAAAAGGCCAGCTTCTCTTCCTGACCGCGGCCCCGGAAGATGTCAGCCGCCTCATCGGCAAGGAAGGCCGCACCATCAGGGCCATGCGCACTCTTCTGGCCGCCGGGGCCGCCAAAGCCGGAATCCGCTATACCCTGAAAATCGCCGGCGACAACGGAGAATCCACCCCGGCCTCCGATGAGGGCCATGACTGAGGGCTTTGTGGAACTGGGGCGGGTGCTCAGGGCTCACGGAGTGGGCGGAGCCTTCATCATTTCAGCCCATACGGAAAACCCCGCCGTCATTCTGGAAGGCGCGGGCCTGGAGTTATGGTCCCCAGATGGCCTAACCCGGCGCGAGGCTAAAGGCCTTAAAGGCCGGTTGGCGGCCCAGGGCATCATTGCCAAAATACCGGGCGTAGCCAGGCGCGAAGAAGCCTCGGCCCTGAAGGGCTGGCGCCTCTTCATGCCCCGGAGCCACCTCCCCCCCCTACCGGAAGACGAAGTTTACTGGGCCGATCTTCTGGGCCTTTCGGTCGAAACCAGCGAGGGGCGGCTCCTGGGCCGGGTTGAACGCCTTATGGAAGCCGGGGCCAGCCGCCTTCTGCTGGTGGTGACCGACACGCGCGGGCGGGAAAACCTCATCCCCTTTCAAGCCGAATTCATAGCCGACCTCGACCTCGCCGCCGGCCGCCTGGTCATCGACCCTCCTGCAGGGCTGCTGGAGTATTTTACGATTTAAAGGTTTTGGCCTTGCTGATTTCCGCGTCCAGGTCGTAGGGGCCCAGGCGGGGGCCGAATTTCTTCACGGCCGCCACAAGTTCCGCCAGCGGCCAAGCCTCGCCCGACGGGTGCGGCCGGCGGTCGCCGGGCCGCCGGGAAAATACCACGACATTGCCAGAGCGGCGGCCCTCCAAGGCCAGAAAGGGACCGAAGGCGGCCTGGGTGGTCTGGAGCTGGTCCTGAAAGGCAAGGGGCCGGTTGCGGTGCAGATTCTGGACCAGGAGTCCGCCCGGAAGTAGGCGATCGCGGCAGAGTTCCAGAAAAGCCAGGCCACAGAGGTGTGCCGGTACATAGTCGCCGGAAAAGGCGTCCAGCCAGATCTGGTCAAAATTTTCCTCCGCCCTTTCGGCCAGAAAATTACGGCCATCGGCCAAAACCAGGCGGACATTGGGGGCCGGGGCGAAACCGAAATAGACGCCGGCCAGTTCGGCCACCAGGGGGTCCACTTCCACCACTGTCATTTCCAGTTCCGGGAGAAAGCGGGCGAATATCCCGGGCAGATGGCCGCCGCCCAGGCCAATAAGGAGAACGCGCCGTCCTGGAGCCAGGGCCAGGGCGGTAAGCATGAGCCCGGGATATTCAAAGACGGCCCGGCCAGGATTTTCCCGGTCAATGACCGACTCGGCCTCCTCGCCCTCCGGGCCGATGAAATACATGGTCCGCAAGGGGCCTTCGTCCCGAATGACGATATGGTGGAAATGGGAGGCCCCCTCAAAGACGGTGATCGGCCTACTGTCGTCACTTTGCAGCAAATTTTTGACGCCTCGAGCCAAAGTCTTGAAAATATGTCCGCTCATACTGATTTTAAACAATGTCTCCGGGAATGACCCGAAAAGTGGGGCAGAGAGGGCCGCCTGGGTGCCTGGGGCAGACCCAGACTTCCTGACGGCCCTGGTGAAGCCGCTGGTAGAGGGTCAAGCGGTCCTGGCCGCAGCGGGGGGGCGCGTTAAAGGGGTCGCGCCGCTCGTCCAGGCGCTGGCGGTTCTGGGGCGGGCAGCCCAGGCAGCCGACCTGTAGGGGCTGCTCATCGCCCAGGCCCCTCAGTTGGCTCTGGTTTATGAGTACCAGGGCCCGGCCGCAGAGGCGGCAGGTTTTGAGGGTCCCGCCCCGGCGGGCGACTTTTTCCTGGATGAGTTTGAGCTGAAGCAGCCCGGCCAGGAGCGGAGCGGCCAAGGGCAGGCTCCAGCAATAGGCTTCCGCCCAGATCAGGTGGCGGCTATCCACCACGGCCAAGCCGCCGGGGAAGCCCGAGGCCAGCCCCACGGAACAATTATTGGCGCCTAGCTTTCTCAGGGCTGCGCTGGCGAAATCCTGGTCGTCATCCGGTTCCGGGGGGGCGCAGAGGACGGTCACGGCCAAGCGGCGGCGAGCCGCGGCCACTAGGGGTTCCTCCCAAAAGGACCACCAGGCGGCCTTGGGGGTGGGGAGCAAAGCCCAGATTTCATTCCGGGCCAAGTCCAAAATTCTGCGAACAGCGTCCGGCTGGGGCTCAAATGCGGGGGTAGGAACTTCCGGCCCGGCCTCCGCCGCCCGCCATAGGGCGGCCAGGGGAGCCGCCTTGGGCAGACGCTCCAGCCAAGCCCCTCGCCCGGCCAGCCATATCTCCTCCCGGGCCAGGGACCAAGCCAGTTGGAGGCGCCAGCGGCCGAAGGAAGGCCAAGCCCAGGGGTGGCCCCGATGGGGAGCTTCAAAAGCCGGTTCCAGAATAACCAGGGGGGCCCGGGGCCCGCCGTCGAAAGCCTGGGGCTCGCCGGCGAAGATCCGGGGAGCTTCGAGATCCTGGAGCATCAAGTCTATGAGCCGCCCTTGGGCCGGGGAAGCGGTCAAAATCAGGACCGCCGGGTTTTCCCGCCTGTTCCGGGCGAAGGAGAGAGCCGCACGGGCCGCGGCCAGGGCGCTGACCGGATTGACCGGGCCCATTTCCCCCAGGGCCCGGAGACCCACGGCCGCCCAAGGATCGCCCAATTCCAGGCGGGTCAGGCGGGGGGCTAAGGCCGGCGGCGGGGCGGGACGGAACAGGCCGCCCGCGGCCAAGTATTCCTTTAGTTCGCTCTCTTCCTCGGCCACCTTGATACCTTTCCAGGCCGGACCTTTCCAGGCCGGACCTTCCGACGCTTCCGGAAGGGACGAAGCCCGGCCGCTCCAGACAGGCCAGAAGGTAAAATCGCCCACTATGACCAAGTGTTTTTCCGCTTTCAGAACCAAGGCGGACAGAGCCTGGCGGCCGTCAGGGTCTGGCCGGATAGAAGTCAGACGCAGAACAGCCGGAAAGAGGCGGTCGAGGTTCGCCAAGTCGGCGGCTAGGGCTAGAAGCAGGGGAGCTTCAGCCAGTAATTGATCGGGTTCAAGGAGGGGCGGGATATTTTCGAGAGTCTGGGCGGCCAATTTTTTAGCCCCGGTCAGGCGCTCCAGTTCTGCGGCCAGGTCGGTCCGGGCTGGCCAGGTTTCCGATTCCCGGCGCATACGCCCCAGGCGTTCCGAAAAGTTCCGGGCCTTGGTCCAGGCCTCTTCTTCAGCCAGGCGGACCACCCGGACAGCCGCCTCGGCCGCCTCCAGGGCCCGGCGGCTCTCTTCTTCGGCCTTGTTACGGGAACGGACCAGGAACCAGTTGAGGAGACGGCCGCACCAGCCCGTGAACTTCGGCAGCCTTTCGGCCTTGCGAGCCGCCGACGCCCAGACCGCCTCTTGTTCAGAGGCCGCCGCCCGAACCCCGGCCCATTCCCGCTCCTTCGCGGCCAGATCCCGCCCCATTTCCTTAAAGCGGCCTTCCAGGTCGTCTAGGTCGGTCCAGAGGTTCAGGCGGGCCCTTTGAGCAGCTTCTGCGTTCTTTATTTCCGCCAGTTCGCGGTTAATTTCGGCCAGCCGGGCCTCCCGGGCCATACGCTGCCGGTCTATTCTGACGCCTAAGGCCGCCTGGTTCAAGGGGCTGCCGGGTCCGGCCTCTCCGGGGAAGAGGGCGCCGGGCAGGTCGGCCAAGGGTTCCAGGTCGGCCGGGCTGTCGCCCGCCACCAGCAGGCGGCCCTCGGCCTCAAGGAAATATTTGGCCAGGAGGCGAGGCGTAGCCCCACCCGGGTCCGGTTCCTGGAGCCAGACGAAGGTCACACCCCCGGCTCCCAGGCTGTCCGGAATATCCCGGCGGGCGATGACGGGCCACAGGTCGGGTTCGTAGAGGCTGGTCTTATGGCCGGCCGCTTCGGTGGCGGTCCAGAGCCAGCCCTCCTGGGGGTCTAAAAAGATGGCCGCGCCGGGCGGAGCCGGGCGGCCGGAAGGGAGCTTCAATTCGGTTTGAGGCCGGGCGTGAACCTGAGCGGCGAGCCGGCCTCACCGTTGGCCGAAATGGTTATGTTCAGGGAGTCCAGGACGGCCGAAGGTTCTCCGCCCAGGCTGGCAACGGTCTTGAAGGTCAGGGGCGGAGTGGACTTCAAATCTATTTCCAAGGAGCCGGGCGCTTTGAAGAAATTCATAAGGGGCTGGCTCAGGGCCTCGACGTTTTGCAGATATTGGGCCCCGCCGATCATGAGCATCAGCCCGGCCTGGGCTATGGTTCTCTCTTTCAGTTCCGCGCCGGTTAGCCTTCCCCCTTCTTCGGCGGCCTTGAGATTGAATATGAAATCCACCAGGCCCTGGTCGGTGTATTTTATGTTGAAGGCGTTAAAAGAGGCTTCACCCAAGAGGTCCTCCGGGTTGAGGGCGGCCAGGAAGAGCGCGTTTAAGGGGATTTGCTTGAATCTTTCCAGGCGGTCCCGGGTCAGCCCGCCCCAGGTGAGGCTGAGGGATAGGTCGAAGAGGTCACGGGCCGCAAGGCGGCTGATACGGGTCGTCCATAAGCCTGTTTTGGCCTCGTAAACGGCTTCGGCCTCAGTCTCCAGAACAAAGGCGTTCCGGCCCAGTTTTTGGCTTAATTCATAGATGTCCCGGCCCGGCGTGCCCGGCTCGGCCTGGGGTTCGCCGGGCAAATTGATTTCCAGGCCCTTCATCAGAGTCTTGGCCGAGGCGGGGATTTCACCGATCCTGTAGGGGCCCGTGGTCCTCAACTCGGCCAGCTTGAAGGCAGCCAAGCCGGCCATATCTAAATTCAGGCCCTTTAAGGCCACTTCATCTAGGGCGATGGGGCTGACGAAGAGGTCGGCCAAGGTGAATTGGCCAAAGGCCTCGTCCGACTCCGGGTTTTCGCTCATGGCGGCCAGGCCGGCCATAAGTTTGGTCATATAGTCCGCCGCCTCCAGGCCGCGGAGGCTGAATTCGGCCAGGTTCAGGCTGCTGACCTGGCCTTCACCGTCGGTGAAGCGGCTTTGCAGATTGGTCAGTTTGAGTGATCCCAGGGATTTAAGGGATTGAACATCCGTTTCCTCCAGGGCTGCCAAGGAAAGGTGACCTTGAAGCGGCGCCTCCGGGGCCCGGCCTGTGAAGTCCAGCTTGAGACCCGCGGCCTTGAGGCTTTTGAAGCCCAAGCCGCCCAGCACCTTCAATAGGCCGGTCTGGTCCGGCTCCAGATTGGCGTCCAAAATTTTGGCCAGTTCCAAGGGAACATCCCCGCCCAAGTGGAGACCTTGGACGGTTGCGGAGGCCACCGCGGCCGCGGCTTCGGCCTCCGGGGCCTTGAAAGCCAAGTGTAAATTTTTATAGCTCAGGGCTTCCAGGCGCAGAGCTTTCAGGAAACCGGCCTTGCCGGCCGGGGCGCCCGGACCGGCCTGGGCCAGCTTTATTGCTTCAGCGTTCAATTCCTCAATCCGGCCCTCGAATTCGCCGTCGATCCAAGTCCCCTGATGGCGGAATCCCTTTAGGCGTAGAGCCTCGGCCAAGACAGTCCCGGGCTGGCCCTGCCAGTTGGTCAGGGAAAGGAGTTTTTCCATCTGGCTCCTGGAGGGGAGTTTTTTAATGAAGATTTCTTCCAAGGTCAGGACGCCGGGCTGGCCGTCAGTCTGCCCGCCGGGATCAGGGGGCAGTTTGATGTTGAGACCTTGGACCGTCAGGCCGGCTGAAGAGACCTTATGGCTCCGGGCCGACCACTGGCCCGGGCCGCTCAGGCGGTCCAAAGCCAAGGTGAAGGATTCATAGGAGTCAGTGGGGGCAGGCCGGCAAGCAGCGGCGTAAACCACGGCCGCCAGGACTGCCAGAGGCATAACCGCAAAAAAGGAGGTTTTGGATTTCATAGGTGTTCGGCTTTCCTGGTTCATTCGGCCGGATCCCGGCCGGGGGGCTGGTTGGGGGGTGAATAATCCGCCTGGAAGGAGGCAGGGGGCCGAGGCTCCAAGAGAAGTCCGGACGCTGCGGCCACCGGGGGGCGGTCGTTTACAGTCAGGGTCAATCCCAATTCGCCAATTATATCATATCTGTCTCTTTTGACAAGGCGGACCAGGGAGAGAGGCCGGACCGGCTCGACCGAGATGATGAGGTTTTCCGGCTGTTCCAGAAAGGCCTGGGCTTCCTTGGCCAGGGCGGAGAGACTGGAAAATCCCTCTCCTTCAGCCAGGCCCTCAGCTAGGGGGGCCAAAAGTTCCGCTTTCAGCCTGGCCGGAGTTTCGGCCTCGTCCCAGCCTTCCCTTAAGGCCAGCCAGTCGTAGAGTCCGGCCATGACCCCCTGGTCTTGAAAAGCCAGGCTCAAGCTGTGGAGGCGGGCCGGGAAAAGGGCGGCCAATAATTCAGGGGCCAAATATCCCCCCGGCCCCAGGCCGCTCAATTCGGCCGCCAGATCCAAACGGCCCAGGTTAGGTTCGTCGAGGCTCAGGCTCCGCAGTTCCAAGGCTCGGCCCTGGGGGTCGAAGGTCAGGTCCAGAGCCAGCTCAAAATCCAGGGGCGGGCCGGAGAGGCCGGGCGGGAAGGCGCCCGAAAGGGGCGCGGGGTCGAGCCAAAGCTCCAGGAAGTAACTGTATGAGACCGCGTCGGGGCTGAATTTGGTGAACAGGCGCCTAGGCTCGGCGAAGGCGGTCTTTACCAGGAGGACCGGCTGATCTTCCAGGTCCAGCCGGCCGGAAACTACCCGCAGATGGAAGAGTTCCGGCAAAAGGCCCAAGGGCCGTCCCCCGCTTTGGATCCAGCGGTCCAGGGCCGATTTAAAGTCGTCCAGTTTCAAAGACTTCACTTCGCCGGTCCAGGCGGACCCGGCCTCGGTGGTAAATTTGAAAGCCAGATCCTCCACGGTCAAATCAGGGTTGCCCAAGGCAAGTCTTTTGGCCTGAAATCGCGGGTCGTCCGGAAACCCCTGGCCGCGGATGTTATGCGCGATGAGGAGGCTGAACGGCAGGTCCGTCTCACCCTCCGGCCATCTCGGCCTCAGAACGTCGATACGGGGAGTGGAAAAGATCCCGCTTTCACGTTCCCAAAGAATATCATGGAGAGCCAGGCTGTCGGCCAGGTCCAGCCCTGGCCGGGACCAAATAAGGTTCTGAATATCCCGGAGTTCAAGGTCGCAGGTCAAGCGGCCCAGCTCGGGACCGGTCAAGGTCAGATTTTTCAGGAAGAGATCCCGGTTTTTCAGGTCGGCCCGGGAGTAACTGACGGTCAGACCCGTCTGGCGGGGCAGGATGAGGTCGAGATAGAGCCTCAAGGCAAGAGAGGGTCCGAAAAAAGCCAGCAAAAGCCCCGTCCCGGCCAAGGTCGCCGCCAGGGCCGGGAATTTGAACCGGGCCCAGCTCGAAGCCGCCGATTTCATATGTTCAAAGCGCCCCGGATCTCCCCCACCCCCCCGAGACCTTCTTTGATCAGCCAAGCCGTAAGGCCTTCCAGAATGGTAAGGGGGGCCCGGGGGTCTATGAAGGTGGCCGTACCCACCTGGACGGCCGCAGCCCCGGCCAGAATGAATTCCAGGGCGTCTTCGGCCGTGCTGATGCCGCCCAGGCCCACCACGGGGATTTTCAGGGCCCGGGCGCAGAGCCAGACCTGCCGGAGGGCCAAAGGCTTTATGGCCGGTCCCGACAGCCCCCCGAAACCGCCGCCCAGGAGGGGCCGGCGGCGGGCCAGGTCCACCACCAGGCCGGGAAGGGTGTTGATGAGGGCCACGGCTGCGGCTCCGGCCTTTTCGGCCGCCGTGGCTATGGCCGTGATATCCGAGACCAAGGGGGTCAATTTAACCAGAAAGGGCAGGCCGCTTTCGCCCACGGCCCGGCAAATTTCGTCCACGGCCAAGGGGTCGCTTCCGAAGGCCGCCCCGCCTTGAGCCACATTGGGGCAGCTTACGTTGACCTCCAGAAAGTGGGCCCCGGTGTCCGTCAGGCGGGCGGCCAGGCGGCCGTATTCCTCCGGGGAGCGGCCCAGGATGTTGGCCCCCACCGTGGCCCCGGCGGCCAGTAGGGGCGGGAGGGCCCGTTCCACGAAGGCCTCAATGCCCATGTTTTCAAGGCCGATGGAGTTCATGAGACCCCCCGGCATCTCGGCTAGGCGGGGCCCGGGGTTACCCGGCCAAGGCGTAAGGCTGAGGCCCTTGACAATGACCGCGCCCAAACGCTCCGGCGGGCAGAAGTCCCGAAGCTCCAGGCCGTAGCCGAAGGTGCCGGAGGCGGCCAGGACCGGGTTCTTCAAGGTCAGGGGGCCCAGGCGGACGGTCAAATCCAGTTCCCGGGTCACGCGGCCTCCCAGTCCAAAGTCCGCCCGTCGGCTACCGGTCCCTCGCGGCAGACCAGGAAGCGGCCGCCAGCCTTGAGCGGCAGACTGCAACCCAGGCAGACCCCCAGGCCGCAGGCCATGCCGGCCTCCACGGAAACCAGGGGCGTCACCCCGAAGCCTTCGGCCAGGCGGGAAACTGCGGCCAGCATGGGGGCGGGGCCGCAGGCGAAGATGGGGCGGGGTTCCCGGGCCAGGGCCTCGGCCAGGGCTTCCGTCACCAGCCCTTTGCGGCCATAACCCGAGCCGTCGTCAACAGTGGCCGCGAAGTCGCCGGCCCAGGCGGCCAGCCAATCCCGGGGAACCTGGCCGGAGCCGGAGCGTTCGCCGTAGAAAAGGCGGCTTAATCTTCCGGAGTCCTCCAGCCAGTCCCGGACCAGGGGCATGGGGGCTAGGCCGATGCCGCCGGCGGCCAAGTAAAAATCAGACGCCGCCAAGTCAGACGCCGCCAGGGAGCGGCCCAAGGGTCCGGTCAGCCTTAAGGGGGCGCCAGGGGGCAAATCACTTAAAAGGCGCGTCGCCGGGCCGACCCGCCTTAAGAGGATCTGGACTCCCCCGGCCTGGACCCGGTGAATGGAAAAGGGGCGGTCCAAAAGAGGGCCGGGCCCCTGTTCCGGCCAGCCCCGGAGCTTGACAAAGCAGCCGGGGGTCCGGAATTGGTCCGCGGCCGGAGTTTCAATATCCAGCCAGAAAGTGTCGGCCGCCAGCCGGCGGCTGGCCCTTAAACGCCCGGCGGCCATTTCCGGCGCGGTCATGGGCAGTCCTCACGGACTCCGGCCAGAAAGCCGAAGCGCGGCCATATGTCTCCCCGCCGGTAACTGTAGAATTCCGGGGAGCAGCGGGTGCATATTTCAGCCGTCTCGATATTCTCCTTTTTCAGGCCAGCCCCGGTCAACTGGCTGCGGCTGATGGCCCAGAAATCGAAAAAATTTTCACTCACCATAAAAGGGCGGAAGCCGGGCGGAAGTTCGGCCCGGTGATTTACGAACTCGGCGCAACAGGGGCCCAGAGAGGGGGAGATGGCCGCCTTCAGGCGGGCGGCCAGGGCCCCGGCTGCGGCCAGGGCGGTCACAGTCCGGCCAAGTATATTTTGCACCGAGCCCCGCCAGCCGCTGTGGACCAAGGCCAGGGCTCGGGTCTCCGGGTCGTAGAGCAGCGCGGCCTGGCAGTCGGCCACCTTGACCAGGAGGGCCACCCCCGGGAGCGGAGCCAGCAGGGCGTCGTAACCCGGCCGCGCCTCCCCCGGCGCCCTGGGGTGGTAGCCGTCCTCGGGCCGCACCACCAGAACTTCCGCGCTGTGGGTCTGGCGGACAAAAGCCGCCGGAGGCAGGTTCAGAGCCGCCTCGGCCCGGCCGAGGTTGGTTACCACGTTTTCCGGCGGGTCGATCTCGTTGAAGGCCAAGCTCAATTCCCCTCCTCCGGGGCCGCTGACCCCGCCCCGGCGAGTGAATACGCCGTGCGAAAGCTCCGGGTGGGCGGCCAAGCCGGGGAACTCATACCATTTCAGGCTATTTACTTCCCTGGGTTGAACTGAGCCAGCCACTTATCGGCTTCCTCTTCCGCCTTTTTGATGTCCGCAGGAAGGAGGTCTTTTCTGACTTCGGCCAAGAGTTCCTCAAAACCCGGGTTCTGGTAGCCGGCGGCCCGGGCAATGAGATACCATCTTAAGGATTGGACCGGGTCTGGAGGGCGGCCCAGCCCGCCGCGGAAGACGACGGCCACGTTCTTCATGGCCTCGGGGTTGCCCAGTTCGGCGCTTCTGACGAACATTTCAAAAGCCAGGTCCAGGTCGCGGGGCTGGTCCAGGAGCCCCTGCAGGTGGATGACGCCCAGCTCGTTGGCAGCCTCGGCGTGGCCGTAATCCACCGCCCGGCGGAGGTAGTCCACAGCCTTTCCAAGGTCGGGCGGAATCAGGACGCTGTTCAGATGGAGGACGTATAGTTTGTAGGCCGAGGCGGGCAGCTTCAAATCAGCCGCCTTTTGAAAGTCGGCCAGGGCCTGGCCGGCGTCAGCCGGGGCGCCGAGGCCTATTTCATAGGAAACCCCGAGGCTGTAGAAGGCTTCCGCAAGCCCCAGGTCCGCGGCCTTCCTATACCAGCCCAGGGCCTGGCTGTAGTTGGGCGAAAGGCCCAGGCCGTTTTCGTAAAAGGCCCCCAGGGTCATAAAGCTCCCGGCCTCGGTTTCGCCCGCCTGTTTCAAGATTTCCCGGGCAGTCTGCAACTCCGCAGGGCCGGGTCCGGCCCCGGCCAAGGTCAGGGAGACCAGGGAATAGGCGGCGTCCGTGAGCCCGGCTTGAGCCGCCCGGCGCAGATATTCCAAGGCCCGGTCCCGGTCAGCGGTCACGCCCTTGCCGATTTCGTAAGCCAGCCCCATTTGGTGCCAGCCCTGGGGGGCGCCGGCCTCGGCCGCCTTGCGGTACCAGTCCAGGGCCAGGCTCAGGTTGCGGGGCACGTTATGGCCGGTTTCGTAAAGGCGGCCGGCCTGAAGCATGGCCTGGGCGTCGCCGCCTTCGGCCTGGGCCAGAAGAACCTGAAGAGCCTCCGCGGCTTCCGGGGCGGCGGCCTCTGAAGGACCAGGGCTGAAGAACAGCAAAACCAAGGCCAAGGCGAGGCGGAGGGCCGAATTTTTTCCCGTGAGCATTTTACGATCTCTAAAAAGGCAGATCATCTTCCGTGGGCGAATCGGAAAAAGGGTTGTCGTCGGCAAAGGGGTCGCCCGCCGGGGGCGCCGGACGAGCCGGAGGCGGGGCGGGGCGGGGCGGGGGCTCGTAGCGGGAGGACGTGTCGTAATCCTCGCCTGGGGCGGGACGGCTGCCCAGCATTTGCAGGGTATGGCCGATTATCTCGGTCCGGTAGCGGTCCTGGCCGGTCTCCTTGTCCTGATACTTGCGGGTCTGGATACGGCCTTCGATATAGACCTGGCGGCCTTTGCGTAGAAACTTGTCGGCTATTTCCGCCACCCTGTCGAAGAGGACAATGTTATGCCATTCCGTTCGTTCTTCGCCGCCGAATTTGTCAGTAGTGGCCAAGGAAAAGCGGCAGTAGGTCTTGCCGCTGGCCCCGGTGCCGGTCTTGGGGTCCTGGCCCAGGTTGCCGACCAGGATAACTTTGTTGACGCTGCCCATACGCGCTGTACTCCTTAATTCTAAACCACTTTGTTGATGATCACCGGGTTGGGAATGGTGCTGTAGGTCCCCCGGCCGGCGATGTTGTAATTGTAGGACAAGTAGTCATAGGGATGATAGAGGCCTTCGTTGCGGGCCACGGCGCTGTAGCGCCGCTGGTTCATATCCGGATAGCGCTCGTTATCGGGCCGGGGCCGGACCACATCGCGAAAGGAGGGCCCTAGAGTCTCCTTGGTGGTGTCGCGCAATGGACCGGAAGTGTTGTTGCTTATGGCCCGAGCCTCGGAACGGGTGACTATCTGGGGCAGGTTGCCCGGGTCGGTGTTGCCGGCCAAGGGCAGGCGGGCCTCGGCCCAGACTGAGGGCAGAAAATCCTGGCTGCGTAATCCTATTACGGGCATGGGGGGCCTCAAAAAATATCATGGCTTTATAAGGTTTCGCCCGTCTATTATACAACAGCCGGGCGATGGGGTCAAAGCCGGCACCGCCTTAAAGCCCGCCGGTCAGAGGTCCTTCGCCCCTTGGATACCAGCGCAGGAGGCAGGCCACCAGCTCTTTGGCGTTCAGGGGTTTGGTCAGGTAATCGTTCATGCCGGCCCGGAGAGCCTCCTCCCGGTCGCCGGTCATGGCCCGGGCGGTCATGGCTACTATAACCAAGTCTTTCATAGTCTCTCGTTCGCGGATTAAGCGGGTGGCGGTCAGGCCGTCCATCTCCGGCATCTGGACATCCATAAGAACCAGGTCGAAGGTCTCCCGCTCCAAGAGCTCCAGAGCCTGTCGGCCGTTTTCGGCCAGGGTCGCCGTAAGGTCCAGCTTGCGCAGAAGTTCGCGGATTAAAAGCTGATTGAGGTCGTTATCCTCGGCCACTAGTATTCTTAAGCCCCGGAGGCATTCGGCCGCGGCGGCTCGGTTGAGGCCGGCCCGGGGGGCGTCCTGGTGCTTTTCGGCGTCCGGCTTCAGCCGGCAGGTGAAGCTGAAGGCCGACCCCTGGCCCGGCTCGCTCTCGCACCAGATGCGGCCACCCATGAGCAGCACCAGTTCCCGGGACAGGGCCAAGCCCAGGCCCGTGCCCCCGAAGCGACGGGTGATGGTGTTGTCGGCTTGTGAAAAAGGCTGGAAAAGGCGGGCCCGGTCTTCCGGGGACAGGCCTATGCCGGTGTCGGTCACGGTGAACATCAGGACCGCCTCCCCGGGCTTGGGCTCGGCCTCGGGGTAGCTGGCCGCGGTGAGGGTGACGCTGCCCTGGTCGGTGAACTTTATGGCGTTGCCGGCCAGGTTGATAAGCACCTGGCCCAGCCTCAAGGGATCACCCAGGTAGTTCTGCATCAGGCCGGAGTCAAGGTTCAGTTCGAAGTCCAGGCCTTTCTGTGAGGCCCGGCCGGCCAGCATGTCCGCCACCCCGCAGAGGACTTCCCGGAGGGAGAAAGGCACGCTTTCGATCTCCATCTTGCCGGCCTCAATTTTGGAAAAATCAAGAATGTCGTTGATGATGCGCAGTAGAGCCTTGGAGGCGAAATCGGCTTTTCCCAGGAATTCGCGCTGCGAGGCATCGAGTGTGGAGTCCAGAACCAGGTTGATCATGCCTAAAACGGCGTTCATAGGCGTGCGGATTTCATGGCTCATGTTGGCCAAAAATTCGCTCTTGGCCCGGTTGGCTTTGTCGGCTTGGTCGGCCATCTCGTTGGCCCGGCTCACGGATTGCCTCAAGCGGTCGTTGAGCCTTTCCAGGCTCTCCTGGGCCTCGTTTAAGGCATAGGTGATGCTCCGGTTCTGGATGGCCATGCCCACCATGGTGGCCGTGGCCTGGATTATACCCTCTTCGGACTTGGGCCAGACGCGTTCCCGGCGGCAGTCGTCGTAGGTTATCAAGCCCCATAGGGAGCCGTGGAAGATTATGGGCGCGGCCAGGATGGAAACGGCGCCTCGCGTTTCCAGCACAAGGCATTCCCGCTCCGGCAAACTCCGAACAGGCCCGTTGATCACCTGACCGGACCGGAGACGCTCAAGTATCTCCGCCATATCCTTTTCCGCAACAATGCTTTTCCCGGAGAACGGGTTGTTCACCAAGCCATGGAGCCGGTTCCAACTGAATATCCGGGAAAAGTATACGCTGTCGTCCTTGGTCGGGCTGGGAAGGAATTGCCAGATCTGCACCCGATCAGCCTGGTGGGCGTGGCCCAGAAAGGAGAGGGCCCGGTTCATGGCCGCCTTGAAGTTGTAATCGTCAACCGCCAGTAGTTGAGCTTTTTTGAGGGCCGTATCCTCTTCCAGTTCCAGTCCCATATCGTCCTGGGCCGGCTCCAGGGTTTCGCCGCTTTCATCTGCGTGCGCTTCCTGAAAGTTCTGGCAGCTGAAGTAAAGGCCGCTTATGGCGTCATCCACCCATACCATGTTGAATGTGGCTTCCAGGCGGCGGCGTTGACCCTCCTCTATGAGGTCTATTTTTTCAGTCTGGTCGAGGCCCAGAGTCATGGCCCGGATGCGTATGTCCTCCAGCCTCCGGCCCAGGGCCCCGGGGAAGGCTTCCGTGAAGGTCCGCCCAATCAAGGCTTCCGTGGACGAGCCCAGAAGAGTGACCAGAGCCGCGCTCACTTCACGAAAACGCCCGAAATCGTCCACAAAGGCGGAGGCGCCAGGCAGAGGGTCCAAAAGGGGGGGCAGGGCAGATTCGCCCACCGGCTGAGCCATGTTTTTCTCCAGGAATGACGCCCATCCATTGTAGTTTAATGGAGCCATTTTTCGCCTCAAGCATACCATACTTTCAATCCTGAAATAAAGTAGGTTCAAAATATTTGCCTTTTGAAAACAACTTGATATTATGTTAAGATATAATGAAATTCTGAGTTGTTGTTTATAGTCGAACGCCTTAACTTGCTAATGAGTGAACTTAAATGAGCGTTATAGGAGACCACTCATGAGGTGGAAGCAGTATCGCCAAATTATCCATGAGCACTTTCCGGACCAGTTGACCCTCAAGCTGGGCGAAACCACCCTCGTCTATCATAAGCAGCGATATCAAATCAAGCATGAAGCGGGAGGGAACACCATGGGGGGCCTTCGCTACGGGGAGAATCCCGACCAGCAGGCGGCCCTCTACCGCTTGGTCAACGGGCATCTGAGCCTGGCGGGCGTCAAGTATGTAGGTCCGGACGATGCCCTGGTTTCAAGCCTGGGCGAAGGTGACCCAGCCGTCAACATGATGTTCGGCTGCGGCAAGCACCCTTCCAAAACCAACATGACCGATGTGGACGCCGGGCTGGGCATTCTGCGCTATTTAAGCGACCAGCCCGCTGCGGTCATCATCAAGCACAACAACCCTTCCGGGGCGGCCCGGGCCGTGAGCCTCAAAAAAGCCTTCCAGGGGGCCTGGAACGCCGACCCCCTGGCCGCCTTCGGCGGGGCCCTGGTGGTAAACCGCGCCGTGGATAAGTTATCCGCCAAGCTCATGGCTGAGCGCTACCTCGAGGTGGTGGCCGCCCCGGACTTTGAGGAAGGCGCCCTGGATATCCTACTCCGCCGGCAGGACCTGCGCATCTTTAAAATTAAACGCATAGACCAGTTGAAGAATTACGCGGCCCGGCGCTACCTGGACATCAAAAGCCTTATGGACGGCGGGCTCATTGTGCAGCAATCGGCCGTAAACGTCATAAAGAAGGCCGAGGATTTCCTGCCCGCGGCCGCCGAACGCCACGGCCGGGTCTTCCGTGCCCAGCGCCAGCCCACGGCCCGGGAGACCGCCGACCTGCTCTTCGGCTGGGCCGTGGAACAGGGCGTGACTTCCAATTCCGTACTCTTTGTCAAGAACGGGGCCACTCTGGCCATCGGCGCCGGCGGCCAGGACCGGGTGGGCATTGTGGAAGTGACCATTTTGAAGGCTTATCGTAATTTCCTGGAAAGCCTCTGCCGCAAGACCCTGGGCCTGCCCTTCAAGGAACTGGAACTGGCCGCGACCCGGGGCGGCGAGGAATTCAAAAACCGGAAGGAAGAATTTCAGGCGGTCGCTCAGGCCGCCCAAGGCGGCCTTAGGGGCGCGGTCATGGTCTCCGATGCTTTCTTTCCCTTCCGCGACGGCGTTGACGCCGCCCTTAAACACGGCGTCCGGGCCATCGCCCACCCCGGAGGGTCCATCAACGACCATGAAGTCATAGAGGCCGTGAATCAGGCCCGCCCCCGGGCGGCTATGGTCTTCACCGGCCAAAGGGCCTTCCGTCACTAACCAGGAGAAGTTATGGGCCGCTTCGGCATTTGGGAACTGATCATAATCGTCGTTCTGGTGGCCGTCATCTTCGGCGGCCGCAGACTGCCGGAACTGGGCAAAGCCTTGGGCCAGGGCTTGGCCAATTTCCGCCAAGCCATGCGGGACCCGGACCAGGACAAGGCCTCCGGCCGGGAGGGCGGAGCCGAAGGCCCCGACGACCGGGGCTGATACGATGTTCGGCGTCAGCGGAGGCGAACTTCTGGTGGTGGCTTTGGCGGCCCTTTTGGTTCTGGGACCGAAAAAGCTGCCCGAGGCGGCCCGCACCGCAGGCAGGTTTTTCGGCCGGCTCAACAGCCTTTTGAGTGAAGCCCGGGCCACTTTAAAGGTTGACCTGAATGAGCTTTCTCGGCCCCGGCCCGCTCCCTCCTCCGAAGCCCCACCGCCGCCGGACCCGGACCGCCGAGCCTGAGACCAGGGAGGCCGGCCGTGCCGCCCCGACCTATTCCCGCCGGCCCCGGCCGGCTTTGGATTTGGGCCCTAGCCGGCCTCTTCTGGGCCTCGGCCGGTCAGGCCTTTGCCTTGGCCGGGGGTGAATTTTTAAATCTCTGCGCCGGAGAAAGGGGCCGCGTAAGCCCGGCGGCCCTGAAAAAAGCCTTGGCCGAAGGCGCCAATATCAATTTCACCGGACCCCGAGGCCTGACCCCCCTCATGGCCTTTGTCAGCGCCCACCGCGAGGCGGATCGAGAGGCTTTGGCCAGCCTTAAAGTTATCCTCCAAGCCGGCCCGGACCTGGAGGCCCGAAGCGAGGAAGGGGGGACAGCTTTGGGCTACGCCATACTTAACCGGGCTGGACCCCGCGTCATAGCCGCCTTGCTGGCCGCCGGCGCCGGAGCCCGGACCCCCCTGGGGCCTCAGGGCCACCTCCCTCCCCTCCTCCTGGCCGCCGGACTGGAGCCCGACCCCCTGGTCAGCGCCCTTCTTTGGGTTCATGGGGGCGGACGCGGGCTTCCCGGCTCCGAGCTTCTGGAGCAGGCCAAGGGCCGGCCCGAAGTCTTCCGCCTCCTGAAAGGCGCTTTGGAGGCGGGCACTGAAGAAGGCCTGCCCCTCTTCGCCCCAGCGCCTCAGGCCCCCCTCCTAAGAGCCCGCCTCAAGGATATGGAGACCCGCCTCAAGCCGCTGGCGGAAGACCTGGACCATCTCCAATGGCATATCGACCTGCCCCTGAACGCGGCCCTCCGCAGGGAACTTATGGGCCGGTCTGAGGCGGAAGCCTGGCTCGATGAATACTCCTTCCGACTAGCCTTGGCGGCCGGCCCCCCTCCCCCGGAACCCAGGCCCCGCGACCGGGTCGTCCTGCCGGGGCCCAGACCGCCCGAAGCTCCCCAGGAGGCCCTGGCCTCGAGCGACCGCCGGGTGATTGTCCTGGTTTATGCCTCTGGTCTCCTGGTGGCCCATGAAACAGCCTCGGGCCTGGAATTGTGGCGCCGTAGGCCCCAGGGGCCTACTCAACTTCTGCCGGTCGGCCGGCTCTTTTTGGCCGCCACCGCCTGGAGCGGCAGCCTGGGAGAAGCTGTGGTCCTGGACCCCCTGACCGGCGCGGCCCTCCTGACACTTACCGATTTGGACGACCCAAAATGGATCGTTGATGCCGGCCGGCGTGCCCTCATAATCTCCACCGACCTCACCCTGGACATCTTTGATCTCAGCTCCTGGAAAAACCGCCGCTGGTCCTGGCAGGCTCTCCTGGAAAACCAAGGCTGGGACGAAGCCCGCAACTCGGCTCGGATCCGGCAGAACAGAATTTTGGCCGAATACGGTGAACGCCTCGACGATGAAGGGCGCTTTATCCGCCCCGGCGGGGGCCTCTTCCAGCCGGTCCCGGTCCCCCGGCCCATGCTGGACCGAGCCCGGGCCTCCCTGAAGGCCCGGGGCTACGTTGAGGAATTGAGCCCCCTTGCTGTTGAGAAAATTCCCCCCCCCGTCTTTGTCCTGGGCCCGCCCTGCCCGGACCTCTGCGGCCCGCGGGAAGCGGCTACGCCGCTGGTTTTGGTCAACCCGGTCCTGGACCGCTTGGACGCCCTGACCGTGCCGGAGCCTTTCGGCGGGCGGCCCCTGGTTCGAGGTCGCCTGGAACCGGACGCGGGCCTAAAATTTTCCCCAGGGGGAACTTTTTTGGCCGCGACCGATTTGTCGGGCAGCCTCCACTTTTTCGCCGCTCGGGACCAAGGCCGTTATCTGGGCTTCCTCCCCCCCCAGACCCGCCTGGCCGGAGACACAAGCGCCCGCTTCTTGCTCCGGGATCTTAAGCTTCTGGCTCTCCTGACCGACGACCAGCCTCCGCTGGTCCTTTTTCACGACCCGGCTCGCGACCGCCTCCTTTTGGCCGAAGCGGACTTGGGCGGAACCCTAAGGCCCCGGCCCCTGGAGCCCGGGACCGCGGCCGGCCTCACCGCCTTTGCAGCCGCCCCGGCCGGACGCTGGGCGGCCGGCTTTACCGACGGTAGCCTGTGGCTCCTGGCGCCGGGCCGGCCCGCCCCCCTCCGGCTGGCCCCCATCCAACCGCCAGCCGAGGCCGAAGCTCCCTTTTCGGCCCTGGCCTTTTCCGGCAACGGCCAGATTCTTGCCGCGGCCTCAGGGCGAGATATCCACCTCTTCAAAGACGGGTCTTCCGGGCCCCTCAAACGGACTCTGGCCGGAGAGGTCACCCACCTGGCCCTGGACCATAGCGGGCGCTGGCTCTGGGCAGCCCTGGATTTTGACGGCCCGGCTTCCGGACGCTTGGCCTTGGTTGATATGAACGGCCAGGCGTCCCCCGTTTATCAGCCTGTTTCGGGCCGGATCCTGGCCCTGGAGAGCTATGAGGGCCGGGCCGTGGCCCTGACCCAGCCCCCGCCGGACCTTCTGGAACCTCCGCCTCCCTTCCGTTGGGCCCAGGGGCGGGCGGATATACTGGCTTTCGATCAACGCCGGCCGGCCAACCCGGCGGCCCTGGGCCTCTCCGAGCCGGACCGGCAATTCGCCGGGTTGAGCCTTGGTGAGATTTTTCATCAGGAGACGATGCCGGGCCGTCCTTTCGTCACCCTGGGCCGGTCCGCCCTGGCCGATGGCCGCCCCGGGCGGCTTACTGCGGCCGGCCCCAGGCGACGGCTGGAACCGGCCGCCTTCGACCTCTCCGGCCGGCTGGCCGTCTTCCCAGAATCGGGCGGGGGCTCGTTTTACGTCTACAACCTGGCCACCGGCCGAGAATTAGCCCGAGGCCGGGGCGCCGACCCGGAAGGCCTTTTGGGGGCCGCCTTTCTTAGGGACCCTTCCCGTCTCCTGACCTTCGGCCGGTCCGGCCTCATAAGGCTGTGGTCCATCAAGGAGCCCGAACCCCGCCTGCTTCTGACCTGGCTCTTCACTGCGGACGGCCGCTGGGCGGCGGTGGACCCGGAGGGGCATTTCGACACGGAAACCCCCCAAGAACTGGACTATATCCTCTGGTCGGCCAATCGGGGGACCGCCGTGCCCTTTAATAGCTTGGATAGCAGCCAGGACAACTTCCGCCCGGGCCTGGCCAAGACGGTTTTAGATTGACCTTTGATTTTTTTTGTGTTATCTGTACTTTGGTAACATTCGATAATTTTTGGAGAATTTCCCTGCAATGAATGATTCTCTCCGCAACCAAACCGTGGGCAGCGCACTGGAAAAGTGTGCCAAATTATGGCCGCATCGCGAAGCCCTGGTCTATCCCGGCCCGAACAAACGTTATACCTGGGCCGAACTGAACGCCGAAGCCAACCGCCTAGCCCGGGGTCTGATGGCCTTGGGCGTGGGTAAAGGCGACCGGGTGGCTATCTGGGCCGCTAACGTGCCCCAGTGGCTTACGGTAATGTATGCGACGGCCAAAATAGGGGCCATCCTGGTAACGGCCAACACCTACTACCGCCAACAGGAAATAGGCTATCTACTCAGCCAGTCCAAGGCGAATTTTCTGGTCCTGATGGAAGGTTTCCGCGGCTACAGCTACCTGGAAGCCATTAAAAACATTGTGCCGGAACTGGCCGGAGGCCAAGGAGAAAATCTGGTCTCGGCCGCGCTGCCCCATTTGAGGAAAATCGTCTTTCTGGGCTCCGCGCCGGAGGCCGGTATCCACAGCTATGAAGAAGCCCTGGCTTTGGCCGATCAGACCCCGGAGGCGGATTTAGCGGCCCGGAGGGCCTCTCTTACGCCCGACGATGTCATAAACATGCAGTATACCAGCGGCACCACGGGTTTCCCGAAAGGTGTCATGCTCACCCACCAGAACATCGTTACCAACGGCTACTGGATCGGCCGCCGCCAGAATTTTACCGAGCATGACCGCATCTGCCTGCCGGTCCCCCTCTTCCACTGTTTCGGGCTGGTCTTGGGCACCATGGCCGCCTTAAACCACGGCTCAGCCATGGTGGTCTTGGATATCAACAGTCCCCTGGACATTCTGGTGAGCATTGAGCGGGAAAGATGCACGGCCATTTACGGCGTCCCCACCGTCTTCATAAGCCTCCTGGAACAAAAAAGCTTCAGCCGTTTCGATTTGTCGAGCCTGCGCACGGGCATCATGGCCGGCTCCCCCTGCCCGGTTTCGACCATGAACCAAGTCATTGAGCGCATGGGCGCCCGCGAGGTCACTATCTGCTACGGCCTTACCGAAACCAGCCCCGTGGTCGCCCAGACC
>Ga0099364_10002606_pt1 | contig 28615 bp, 28 predicted proteins | sample TergutTh196P3_FD_73070 | JGI IMG/M metagenome (GOLD analysis project Ga0099364, IMG submission 73070) | Microcerotermes parvus P3 segment gut microbial communities from Pointe-Noire, Republic of the Congo - Th196 P3 | ecosystem: Host-associated > Arthropoda: Insects > Digestive system > Gut ... | reverse complement strand
CGGAGACACGCTATTTTATTAGTAGCTTGCCGGTTAATGTCAAAGAAATCGCAAGAGCCATTAGGGGGCATTGGATGGTGGAAAGCTACCATTGGCATTTAGACGTCACATTTCGGGAGGACTCCGACCATACGCTTAACAAGCATGTGGCTTACAACTTGAACATCATGCGGAAATTGGCCCTAAATGTACTCAAGCTACTGGATGTGGGACGTAATAATGTAAGTCTTAGGAAAAAACGTTTTATGATTTGCTGCAATCCTCTAAAATATTTCAGCAGAATTTTAGAACTCTAATGTTAAAATGTCGTTCCATAGCCAGTGTGCTTCGCTTTACCGTTCGTGCGGAGGTCGTGTGAAGAGGGATAAGTTTCATTGACACAAGCAAAAGTATGCTTTATAATTATTAAGGTGCGCTTGACATTTCCGGCTCTTGCCGCAAGGGGAAATTTGCAGACATATGCGAATGGGGGATTGGGTGATGCTTCTTTCGGCGTGTTTTGAAAATGTCTTCAGGGATGCTGAATTTGAAAGCATAGGATTCATTGGGCATCATCCGAAAAGAATGCTTACCTTTGTGTCAGCCAAAAAATATGTGGACAAGGTCGTCGCGAATGATTCTGCTGCTGCGGTGCTCTGCACTTCGGATTTAGTGGATTTATTCCCTTCGCGGATTGGCGTTGCGACGGTCGAAAATCCGCAGATTGAACTTTACAGGCTGCACAATCAATTAGCGGATAACGATGCCTTTTGCAGAAAAAAAATACCGACGGTTATACCCGCGAGCTGTAAAGTTCATCCAATGGCCTGTGTTGCTGAAAACAATGTAAAAATAGGCGAAAATGTAACGATCGAGGAGTTCGTTTCCATTAAGGAAAACTCCACTATAGGGGACGGCTGCACAATCAGAGCCGGGAGCGTGATTGGCGGATCTGGATTAATGGCAAAGCGGCATAAAAATACAAGTATTTTTGCAAAACATTACGGCGGCGTTTCAATCGGTGATGGTGTTGAAATTTTGCAGCACGTGAGCGTTATGGCATCTGTGTTTCCCTGGCAGGATACCGTCGTCGGCGGCGCGGCCATTATTTCGGATTTTGCATTGATTGGGCATGGGGTCGAAATCGGTAAACAAACATTTGTCGCGGGAAGCGCCTGCATTTCGGGTTCAACTATGGTTGGGGAAAAGTGTTTTATAGGCCCTTCAGCCGTTATCTGCAACGGTATCAATATCGGCGATGATGCATTTGTTACAATGGGTGCGGTGGTAATAAATGATGTGCCGGATGGGAAAACGGTTTCCGGCAATCCCGCCGTTGACCACAAGGTGTTTTTATATGACTATATGCAAAAACAACGGATTGCAAGTAAACTCAGGCAGGAGTTGAAATAATGGACGTAACTATATCGCGGGCAACCGAATCCGATTGGCATATAATTGAATCTGTCTTTGCCGATGCGGTTGAGCGGCAAAAAAATGAAAACCCGCTTACCCGTTGGACGGCCGACACCATTAAGCGTGAAAACCTTATGCCGGACTTTGGCATTGAGTGCTTTTCCATTGCTTATGTAGAAGGAAAGCCCGCCGGTGTGATTGCCATCACCGATGAGAATTCATATGTATATCCCGACATTCCGAAAGGGAAGTCGTTGTTTATTCGATGGTTAGCGGTAAAGCAGGAATTTGCGAAAGCAAAGATTTCAACTAGGTTGATAGATTACGCGAAAGATATGTGCACCACCCAATATTTACCGCTTCTCCTCGAAATCCAGCGGATACGAAAAGTTCAGGAATTCTATCTGTCTCACGGTTTCAGGATCTGCGGAAAATTCTTCGACAAGCGAACTCCCGCGCTCCTGCAACAACTCATCTGGGATGGGGACAACTTAGTGTCGAATGCAACCGGTTCTTAAAAAGCCATAACGTTTTACGAACGGCAATGCTTCAGACAGTTTGGAAAACTCTACGACGAGCGAATCCCCACGCGCATCCGTCTCTTTCTTTGGGAACCCGGCTGTAAGTACGATTGAGAAAATGATGTGCGTCAGAGACAATCTCATGTTACAAATGCAATTAAGGGGAATTTGAAATGAACAACCAATTTACAGAACTTCTTAATAAAATAAATCCTGAGATTCTGTCTAACCCTGATGTGGATTTAGTAGAAGGGGGCATACTTGACTCGCTTTCGATTATGAATATGATCGTTGAAATTGAAAACGCGTTCCAGATGGAGTTTGATTTTGAGGATATTTTGCCTGAAAACTTCAAATCCGCGCAGACGATTTGGGATGTCGTCATAAAGCGAGGTGGCAAAGTTGATTAAAAATGTAGCTGAATACTTAGAAGCTACAGCCGCGCGCGTACCAAACAAGCTGGCATTCGCCGACGTAAAAAATGAAATTTCTTTTTCAGAGTTACGCCGCCAGTCGCGAGCCATTGCGTCATCTTTTGCCCGAAAGGGCGTTTTCAAAAAGCCGATTCTTGTTGCGCTTGAGAAAAACATCCAACCTGTGTCAGTATTTCTTGGCGCGGCATATTCCGGAAATTTCTATGTGCCTCTTGACGTGGAAATGCCTGCTGAGCGCATTCGTAAAATTATAGAAAGCTTACAACCCGCGGCGATTGTAACTGACAGCAACTATTCGCAGCTTGTCATGGAATCAGGCGCGGATGAACGTATTGTATATCTGCTCGAGGACATAATTCGCGAACCCATTGACGATACTTTAATCGCTTCGGCCATGGAGCGGCAAATAGACGCCGACATTCTGTATGTATTGTTTACTTCAGGATCCACGGGGACTCCGAAAGGCGTGTGCGTCACGCATAAGTCTGTTATTTGCTACTCTGAGTTTGTTGCCGAAAAATTCAATATGGACGAAAATGTTGTATTCGGCCAAGCAGCGCAGTTTACCTTTGACACTACGATCCGCAATATCTATCAGACCATTCGCAACGGCGGGACGGATCATATCATCCCCAAGAGTTATCTGGGCTTTCCGATTAAGTCAATCGGCTATTTAAACGAACGAAAAGTGAATACGATATTCTGGACGCCGACATTACTTAGTATTGTAGCCAAATCGCGCATACTGCAAAAAAATCCGCCGCATTATATCAACCGGGTGATTTTCAGTGGCGAAATGATGCCGATTTCTACGTTGAATGTGTGGCGAAACGCGTTGCCAAATGCGACATTTCTAAATGTCTATGGGCAGACTGAAGTTGGAGATACCTGCACATATTACCAGTTGGAACGGCAGTTTAAGGAAGGCGACAGCATTCCAATCGGATACCGGGATAGAAATGTAGACGTATTCCTGCTTAACGATCATGATGAACTGTGCAAAGACGGTGAAGTTGGCGAAATTTGTCTGCGGGGTTCAAAGATTACCCCCGGCTACTACAACGACATGGCGCTCACAAACGAAGTATTGGTTCAAAACCCGCTGAATTCAAGCTATTTGGAGCTTATCTATCGCACAGGCGACTTGGGATATTACAATGAACTTGGGGAGTTGATGCTGAAAGGGCGAAAGGATTTTCAAATCAAGCATTCCGGATTTAGAATTGAACTTGGGGAAATTGAATCGATTGCTGAAGAAGTCGACGGGGCGTCGTTTTGCACATGCGTTTATGACAGAGAAAACCAACAAATCAAGCTGTTTTATGTCGGTGAAATTGACGAAGCAGCCTTGAAGACGGAGCTAAGAAAGAGCCTGCAGTCATACATGGTCCCGCACCGCATCAAGAGGCTTGAAGTAATGCCGACCATGGCAAGTGGAAAAACCGACAGGCAAAAGCTGTTAAGCCTTGAGATTTAGGAACTGGTGTCCTGATAATTTATCATATCTATTTAGAATAAGCCTAGGAATTTTGGAATTGTTGGAGAAGTGAGGGAAATTTGATCATTGAGCATCAAAGAAAAACTAATAAAAAAAATAAATGACCGTGAAATGCGCGTGGGCGTTATCGGGCTTGGTTATGTGGGCCTGCCTCTGGCCGTGGAAAAAGCAAAGGCGGGTTTTAAAACCGTTGGCTTTGACATTCAGGAAGCCAAGGTCAAAATGGTCAACGACGGTTACAATTACATCGGAGACGTTGTAAATGAGGATTTATCAGAACTCGTAAAAAATGATATGCTGAAAGCCATGACGGATTTTAAATCTGTCGCGCAAATGGATTTTATCGCAATTTGCGTGCCCACCCCTTTAGATGAACATCAGCAGCCCGACATTTCCAGCGTCAGGGACAGCACGGAAGCGATCTCAAAATATCTAAAAAAGGATACGATTGTTGTTCTTGAAAGCACGACTTATCCGGGCACGACCGAAGAGCTCATTCTGCCGATCCTTGAAAACGGTTCCGGCCTGAAATGCGGCGTGGATTTTTATCTGGGATTTTCGCCCGAGCGTGTTGACCCCGGCAATCTTATTTATAACACCAAAAACACCCCAAAAGTTGTGGGTGCAATCGGGCAGGACGCGACAAACGTAATCGCGCACATGTACCGCGCCGTTTTGGAAGGGGATGTAAAAGAAGTATCTTCGCCGGCGGTTGCCGAGATGGAAAAAATATTGGAAAACACGTATCGGAATGTGAATATCGCCCTGATTAACGAAGTTGCGATGCTCTGTGAAAAGATGAGCATTAACGTGTGGGAGGTCATTGACGCCGCAAAAACAAAACCATATGGTTTTCAGGCGTTTTATCCCGGCCCCGGATTGGGCGGGCATTGTATACCGCTTGACCCGTATTATTTATCATGGAAAGCAAGGGAATATCAGTTCCACACATCCATGATTGAGGCTGCCGGTATGATTAACGACAGGATGCCGGAATATACTGTCGAGCGCGCCGGTAAAATTTTGAACCGCTACAAAAAAGCGCTGAACGGCTCTCATATTTTAATTTTGGGCGTTGCTTATAAACAGGATATTGACGATTTCAGGGAAAGCCCGGCGTTAAAAGTCATCTCACATCTTGAAAAAAGCGGAGCGGCGGTATCGTTTTATGACCCATATGTTAAAAAATATTCATATAAAGGAAGCGCGAAAACAGGGCTGACCGAAATAAACCCTGAAATGATTTCAAAGTTTGATTTGGTTATGGTAACGACTGCCCATTCAAACGTCGACTATTATATGGTGGCGGAAAACGCGGCATTTATTTTCGATACGAAAAATGTGATGAAAGACATTGCGGCGAGATCAAATATAGAAGTGCTGTAAAGGAGCTAATAATGCATAAGGTATGCCATATAACCAGCGCGCACAGATCCTATGATTACAGAATATTCCATAAAGAGTGCACTTCACTTGCAAAAGCCGGATTTGATACTTATTTAGTGGCGCGCGGAGAAAGCGGTGAAGTAAACGGCGTTCATGTTGTCGGAGTGGGCGAGATTTCTAACTCCCGCTTGAAGAGAATGTTGTTCGGCGCTAAACGCGTTTATGAAGCTGCGCTAAAGATAGACGCCAATTTATATCATTTCCATGACCCCGAGTTAATACCTTATGGGATAAAGCTGAAGAAAAAAGGGAAAATTGTGATTTTTGACAGCCATGAAAACACAGACGTCCAAATATTTGAAAAAAAATGGATACCCGGTTTTTTAAGACCGGCTATTGCTTTCTTATATAAACATTATCAGGATAACGCTTGCAGAAAATTCGATTCGGTTCTCGGGGTATCTACCTCTACTTATGAACAGTATAAAAAGCTAAACGCAAACGCGGAGATGATTACAAATTACCCTGTCATTCCTTCTGGAGAATTCATTCATCCTGAAATGAAAGACAGGAAAATTGTTTTCGCGGGCAATGTTTCGGATCTTTGGAACAATAGAAATGTAATTTTGGCGATTGAGAAGCTTCGTGATGTTACATTTGAAATGTGCGGCTTTATCCCTTGGGGAGATAAAACAGGCACTGAGTATTTTAACTCTTTAAAAGAGCTTGACGGGTGGAAGAAAGTTAATTTTTTAGGGAGAATTCCGCATGAAGATGTTAAAACATTACTTAGCCAATGCAATATTGGTATTTCTGTAATGGCTTATAGACCGCATTCCAGCAGCAATGTAGGCACATTGGGCATAACAAAAATGTTTGAATATATGATGGCGGGGCTGCCGATTATTTGCAACGACCTAATCCTATGGAAAGAAATTATTGATAAATATCAATGCGGTATTACTGTAGACCCGGAAAACATAGGAGAAATCGCCGATGCGATAGCCTATCTTTTAGATAACCCCAATCAGGCAAAAGAGATGGGACTTAACGGGCGCAAGGCAGTGGAAGAAGCATATAACTGGGGCATAGAAGAAAAAAAACTTGTCGCGCTGTATCATAAATTGTTGAAGGCAGGATAAAACCATGAAGTATTCGCTGATTGGCTGCGGCAGGATTTCACCGAATCATATTGCGGCGGCGAAAAAAAACGGAATTGAAATCACCTTGTGTGATATTGTGCCGGAACGTATGGAAAAATTGATTAACGATTTTGATTTGCCGAAAAACACGCCGGTATATACAAATTACAATCAAATGCTTGTCAAAGAAGAGCCTAAATTAATTACAATCGCTACCGAAAGCGGCAAGCACGCCGCAATTGCCCTTGAGTGCATAGAAGCCGGATGTCATTTGATCATTGAAAAGCCAATCGCTTTGTCATTGGAAGACGCCGACAAAATAATTGATCAGGCAAAAAAGAAAAATATTAAGGTCTGCGCCTGCCATCAAAATCGGTTTAACAAGGCGATACAAAAAATCAGAAGCGCTGTTGAAGAGAACAAGTTTGGACGCATGCTCTACGGAACGGCGCACATTCTTTGGAACCGGGGGCAAGACTACTACAATCAGGCAAAATGGCGCGGAATATGGGAGCAGGACGGTGGGGCGCTGATGAATCAATGCATTCATAATATCGATTTACTCCGCTGGATGATGGGCAGTGACATTGAAAAGGTGTTTGGAATGACAGGCCGGCTTTGCCATGATTACATTGAGGCAGAGGATTTGGGCGTCGCGCTGATTCGGTTTAAAAATGGGGCGTTTGGCCTTATAGAAGGGACCACAAACGTTTACCCCAAAAACTTGGAAGAAACCCTTTACCTGTTTGGCGAAAAAGGCACGGTAAAAGCAGGGGGCAAGTCCGTAAATATCATAGAAGAATGGCGGTTTGAAAATGAGACGGATCATTCCGAGCAAATAAAAGCCGAATTTTCTGAAAACCCGCCAAATGTTTATGGGTTTGGACACACCCCGCTTTATACCGACGTCATCGACGCAATAAAAAATGACCGGAATCCATATATTGACGCGGAAGACGGCAGACGCGCGATTGAATTGGTCCTCGCAATTTACAAGTCGGCTTTTGAGGATAAACCGGTTTACTTTCCTTTGAATCATTGTAAAACAACTGATTTTTACGGACAATTTGACTAACTGTGGAAGACGAGGCGGACAGATGGAATTTCGGGATTTAAAAGCACAGTATAAAGCGTTAAAACCGGATATTGACAATGCGATTCAGGATATATTAAACGCCGGCACGTTTATTGGTGGGGCGAAAGTAGAAGAATTAGAAACAAACCTTGCGGATTATGCCGGGGTGAAGCATTGCATTTCATGCGCCAATGGCACTGACGCATTGTCACTGGTTCTGATGGCGTGGAATATCGGCGAGGGCGACGCTGTTTTTGTACCCGATTTTACTTTTTTTGCAACAGGGGAAGCTGTATCCTATGAGGGAGCCACCCCGATTTTTGTTGATGTTGACGCCGACACTTTTAATATTGACGCGGACAAGCTGGAAGAAGCAATCTTAAAAACAATCAAAGAAGCAAAGCGAAAACCGAAAGCAATCATTCCCGTGGATCTGTTTGGGCTTCCCGCCGATTATTCTAAAATCGAACAACTTGCGCAAAAATATGGATTATTGGTTCTAGAGGATGGAGCCCAAGGTTTTGGCGGTATGATGGATGGGCGCAGGGTCTGCAGCTTTGGCGAAGCGGCAACCACGTCATTTTTCCCCGCGAAACCTTTAGGTTGCTATGGCGACGGCGGTGCGATTTTTACAAATGACGATAGGGTCAAAGACGTTGTCGAGTCGCTTAAGGTTCATGGAAAAGGGCATGATAAATACGAAAACGTGAGAATCGGAATCAATTCACGGCTTGATACGCTGCAGGCCGCAATTCTCGGAGTAAAATTCAACGCCTTTAAGCAATTTGAGTTAAATGATGTCAATCACTGCGCAAACCGGTATACGCAGGAGTTGGAATCTTTCGTAAAGGTGCCGCGTGTCCCCGCAGGATACGTGTCAAGCTGGGCTCAATATACGATTACGCTAGAGTCAAAGGCGAAACGCGACCGCCTGCAAGCGAGACTGAAAGAGCGAGGTGTTCCAACCATGGTGTATTACCCAAAGCCGCTGCATATGCAAGAGGCCTTTGCATATCTACAGCATCAATTCGGCGGTTTCCCCGTTTCAGAAATGCTGTGTGATTGCGTTTTATCCCTGCCCATCGGGCCGTATTTAAAAATGGAACAGCAAGACATCATCATAAAAATAATAAAGGAGGAATTGACATTTTAAGCCAGGCAATAAATAGTGCTTTTATGCGAATAGATGATATACTTAATGATGCAATTTCTCTTTTTTCAAAACATCACAAAGTAATTGTGATATGCGCCGGAATTCTATACAGAATCCTTCTAGATCTTTTATATATATTTGCGGTCAACCCGATGTTTGACTATTTCGGATCGGTATTTGTTTTGTCGGAGATTAAATATGTTTTGAGCTGGATTTTATACCTGACGATCTTCATTTTGCTGCCAAAAGAAGAAAACAGCGTCATATCAGTATTTTTAAACTTTCAGTTTATCTTTACGATCGCGCCGTTGCTTGTGTTTTACGGATTGGCGAACCAAAGCACAAAATATATATTGATGGTTTCTGTTTGCATCATTTTACAAATAATAATCCTTAGAAAAGCGCGTAAAATTCTGGTAAATCCGCCCTATATCAACCGTGTCGGCCCATATGTTATGATCGCAAGCGGTCTGTTAATCTTACTAACGGTTACGGCTATTTTCCTGTATAACGGATTTGCCGGAACCGGCGCTATGGATTTAGCCTTTATTTATGACATACGAAGGGCGTCCCGATTGCCAGTGGTGTTTACTTATTTAAGTGAATTATGTACCAAAGCAATGATTCCCTTTTTCTTCCTTTATTTTTTATATCACAAAAAATATCTTGCGGCAATCATTCTGTTTTGCGTACAGATGTTGCTTTATTTATTGTTGGGGCATAAATTCATTCTTTTTATTTTGCCTTTGCTTTTTTGTTTTTTTGTTTTAGCAAAATTTGGGATATTAGTAAAATTTTCTTACATATTATTTGGATTATGTTCTTTGGGCAGTTTGATGACGTATTTGCTCTCCGCACCGTTTAGCAGTACACATTATTTTAAACTGCCGACTTCATTATTTGCTCACAGGATGCTATTTGTCCCTGCAATGATAAAATTTCAGTTTTATGATGTTTTCTCCGAACTCCCTTTTATGTTTTTCGGCGACGGGCAAATTGGCAGGCTGTTTTCCATTCCGTCGATGTATCCGGAATCGGTCGGCAGGACGATTTGGGCGTTTTATCGTGAGGGCGATTTTTCTGTCAACGCTAACACGGGATATTTAGCGGATTCTTATGCGCAAATGGGATTTGCGGGCATGATTATCATAAGTATTTTAGTTGCGCTGACCATTCTTGCGATTCATAATTTATCAAACTCGAACCCGAAATTCATTATAGGCGCGTCAATTGTGCTTTTATACACAATCATATTTAATGACGGGGCATTCTTCACTATTTTTCTTACCAGCGGCTTATGGTTTGCAATCATTTTATTAATGATTTTTTTAAGAGATATTGATCATTCCGATAAAGTAACGAAAGGATAATTAGAATCATGGCCTATGAAGTGAAAGATTTACTGCTTTTATTGTGGAGAAGAAAAATAATTATATCGCTCGCTGTATTGCTTGTTGGGATATGTATATACCCTTTGGCGGTTGGCCTTCACACACAAAGTGTAGAAGTATACCGCAGCATACAAGAGGGATCCTATCATAAAATGAGTCTGATCAGCAGCATAACCAATCCTGATTATGCTGTCGCATCCGCATATATAACTGTAAAAAACAACCCCCATACGTCCATTTCGCTAATGTCGAATAAAGAATATATGAATAACATATGGCAAAAAACCCCTTATGAATACCGCGTTAAAAATTACAGTGCGGTATTGCAAGGAGCGTTTATTGAAAACGAAGGCCATGTGAATGAAAACAACCTGCAAATAGCGGTTGACAACGAAGCATTCAACAATTTTTTCAGCGATATTTCCACCCTTTATATTGATGATGAAAACCCTTTGGTGGTTTTAAACCATGACAAAGCAGAACAAGATTTTTTTGACCGTTTTGCAGATGTTTTAACAAAAGAGATGGAGTCGGATATCAGCTTGATTATTGAATCACAGGAGACGGTTCAACTGCATAAAATCCTTTATATCCCCATTCCATCCAATCTGTCATTGAGAGAACTGAGCCAAAGAATATTGACATTGCCCCAGCCCCCAAATACACTGTCAAGGGTCGTGGGATTAGCGGTGGTCGGAACCTTCTGCCTTTTATGCTTTATCTTTTTAATCATAGATTTTTGCCGTCCGGTGGTAAAGAGCAAAGAAGATATAAAAAACAATTACCAAGACGTCATTCCACTGAATGCCAGTGATTTTACGGCCATGCACAATGAATTAAGCAAATCAGCATTTTTTATTAAAATGAAAGGCACTGCAAATAATCTATTAAAGAAATTTGACTATATTGATAAAAATCAAATATTACAACCAGATTTTATACCCACTGAACAGGGACAGTATGTGCTGTTTGCGGGGACTTGCAAAACCATTCATAAAAAATTACAAGACGATTTAAAACGAATACCGCAGGGAAGCAAAATATATGTTGTATTAGTTTAGGGCCGTTATGAAAAAAAAATCAATACTTGTTTCAAGCATAACGCTTATGGTGTTTATGGCCGTATCAAAAGGGCTGGGCTTTTTCAGAGAAATGGTTTTAGCCTTTTATTACGGCGCCGGGGCAATTACGGACGCTTATGTTACCGCTACTACAATATCAATCGCGGTTTTCTCAGGAATTCCGGGTTCTATCGTTGCGGCGTATATACTTGTCGTTGGTGAACGTGATAAAACATCGGAAGAAGGAAACAGATTTACAAGCAATATCCTTAACTGTTTTGCTTTGTTTATATTGTCTTTGTCAATCCTTTCCATTGTATTTATCAGATCGATTGTGCGGTTATTTGCAGTTGGCTTAGACGCCCGTACGATGGCTATGACTGTAACCATGGCTTCTGTTATGCTGATGTTTTCAGTTTTTTTTACCGTATCAAATGTTATGGGCGCTTACTTACAGTATAACCGTGTGTTTTGGTATGTAGGCGTATCCAATATACTGACAAATATAGTTGTGATTGTGGCCATCGCGTTTTCCAATCAAAACATCTATGTCCTGGCTTTTGGCTACGGCTTTTCTATTTTGGCAGCATCACTATTTACATTCTTGCTTGCGCGCGCGAAACGGTACAGGTATCGTGTTGTTGTCCAGCTCAAAGACACAGGGCTAAAAAAAGTCGTTACCCTCTCGATTCCGATATTTTTAGGGTTCCTGCTTTATGAATTAAATATTATTGTCGACCGAAACTTTTCATCCGTCCTCGGTGAAGGCGTTATTTCAGCGGTTAACTATGCCAGTAAAATCAATCTTTTATTTCATACGTTAATTGTCGGTTCTATCATAACCGTTTTGTTTCCAACGCTTTCTGATTTGTGCAGGAAGAGTGATTTCCAAGCGTTTAAGCAGGTCGCACATAAGGCATACGGCGCCGTTGTTTTTATCATGATACCGATTTCCTTGTGGTTGCTTTCATTTTCCCTGCCCCTCATTGAACTCGTTTTTATGCGCGGCGCTTTTGATCAGCGTGCAGGCGTCATGACGTCTCAAATATTGAGGGTATATTCCATCGGCCTTCCGTTTATGGGGATCAATCAAATCTTGATTCATCAATTTTATTCGTTACTGGAGACGAAAACGCCAATAAAATGCAGTATGATTTCGCTTAGTATCAATGTGATCTTGAATTTCTGCTTTATCCGCCCTCTCGGCTATGTGGGGATTGCTTTGGCTACCAGCATTTCCGCGATGATTCTCATGGTACTGTTGTTTATACGCCTAAGAAAGCGGGTACAGGATTTGCAGATTGGTTCGCTTGCAATCAACAGCGGGTTGGTTCTGCTTTCCTCGCTCGGTATGCTGGCGGTCATATATATTATGAACAACGCTTTTTCATCCATGATTGGCGGCGGTTTCCTTTTGCTGTCGCTGTCAAGCTTTGCGGGAGGCATTGCTTATTTATTGTTGACGATGATATTCAGGCTGCCGGTAAGATTAAACTTCATAAAAGCAAAAAATATCGATAAAGATCAATAAAAGCGCTTGACGGATGCATTCTTTTGCATCCGTCAAGCGTTTCATTTAGCCACTTTCTATTTTCCGTACATCGACTTGTAATAAAGCGCGTATTCGCCGCTGGTTACCCGCTCCATCCATTCCATATTCTCAAGATACCACTTTATCGTTTCCTTGATTCCATTTTCAAATAGATACTTAGGCTGCCAACCAAGCTCTGCCTGAATCTTTGTATTGTCAATCGCATACCGGCGGTCGTGCCCGGGCCTGTCTTTCACATATGAAATCAAGCTTTCCGGCTTATCCAAAATGTGCAGGATTGTTTTCACGATTTCAATGTTTGCGCGCTCGCAGTTGCCGCCTATATTATAGATTTCACCGGGCTGTCCCCGTTCCAAGACAACGGCGATCGCGTCGCAATGATCTTCCACGTGCAGCCAGTCGCGCACTTGAAGCCCGTCCCCGTAAAGCGGCAGCGGCTTATCGTTTAAACTGTTGTTTATGATAAGCGGAATCAATTTTTCCGGGAACTGGCACGGTCCGTAATTATTTGAACAGCGCGTGATACTCACCGGGAGCACAAAAGTATGATGATATGCGGAAGCTAATAAATCCGCCGACGCTTTTGACGCGGAATAGGGGCTGTTCGGCGCAAGCGGGCTTTTTTCCGTGAACAGCCCTGTTTTCCCAAGCTCGCCGTAAACCTCATCGGTGGATACCTGAACAAATTTTACGCTGGGCTTGTATTCGCGGCAGTATTTGTCGTCCGGGCACAGCTGCCAGCTTTTCTTGCAGATATCAAGCAACGCCCCCGTACCCATCACATTGGTTCGCAAAAAAGTCTCGGGGTCTTCTATGCTCCGGTCAACGTGGGTTTCCGCGGCAAAGTTAATAACGGCGTCAATTTCATTTTCTGAAAAAAGCTTGTCAAGCAGCTTTCGGTCGCATATGTCGCCCTTGACAAAGCGATAATGCGGGTAGTTTTCCACTGGTTTCAAATTTTCAAGATTTCCGGCATATGTCAGCGCGTCAAGATTGATTATATTATAACTTTCAATTTGCGTCCGAATAAAACAAGAGCCGATAAACCCCGCGCCGCCCGTGACCAAAAGCGTTTTCATTCCGTATTCCTCCCAAGCGACAATATGTATTGCCCGTATTCGGTAGATTTCATGTGCTCGCCAATGGCGAGCAGTTTTTCTCTGTCAATCCAGCCTTTATGATATGCAATTTCTTCCAGACAGGCGATAAACAGTCCTTGCCGGTTCTGTATGGCTTCGACAAACTGAGCTGCCTGCAAAAGCCCTTGCGGCGTTCCGGTATCCAGCCAGGCCGTGCCGCGCCCAAGGTTTACAACATGCAGTGCGCCTTGCCGCAGATATTCATTGTTTACCGTTGTGATTTCCAGTTCGCCGCGCGCGCTGGGCTTGATGCTTTTCGCGATGGAAACAACGCAATTATCATAAAAATACAATCCGGGTATCGCAAAATTGGATTTTGGGTGCGCGGGCTTTTCTTCAAGCGAAATTGCTTTGCCGTCCGGGCCAAATTCCACGACGCCGAAACTTGACGCGTCTGACACCGGATATGCGAAAATACACGCGCCCGGCAGGGCTTTTCGCGCATGATCCAGCATGGTGCTCATACCCATGCCATAAAATACGTTGTCGCCAAGAATCAGGCAGACGTCGTCTTTGCCAATGAAATCTTCGCCAAAGATAAACGCTTCCGCAAGGCCGCGGGGCTGATCCTGTACGCAGTACTCAATTGAAATGCCCAACTGCGAGCCGTCGCCGAGCAGCCGCTCATACTGGCCGATATCCTGCGGGGTGGAAATGAGCAATATCTCTCGGATATCCGCAAGCATCAGCACCGATAAGGGATAATAAATCATCGGCTTGTCATAGATGGGTAAAAGCTGTTTTGATATTGCCAGAGTGGCGGGATATAAGCGTGAACCCAACCCGCCTGCGAGGATGATTGATTTCATGTGACCACCCAACCTTTGTTCATAATGGGGATATATATTATCAGCATTGCCCGGCAGCAAAGAAAAGCAAGCGAATATAATAATAGATACCAGTGAAGAAATGCATAAACACTAAAACAAAACCCATTGAAATCAAATTTTTGCGCAATCGGTTACCGCTATGCCTATCGCGATGATAAATTGAGAAAAAGTCAATGATGGTAACAAGCCAAATCAGAATTAGCGCCAAGATTTGAACCCAAGCCAATTCGTTGGCATGCAACTGATTGCTTTCAGCAAAACACAGCCAGTAGAGAGCGCCTACAAACGCAGTCATCATTGCAAAGAACAACGGTTTATTTTGATAAATGTTTTTATAATTCAGCATGATGACAAACATGGGGAATATAAAAGGCAGCATCACCGTCAACGGAATGTTTGTAGTCCACGTCGAAATTGCCGTAAGAAACGAAAAAACGACTCCGCCTCTTAAATCGCTTTGCAGCTTGATATAGGTTAAATAATAGGAATAAAAAAGAGGAATCAGTGAAGGCAAACAAGCCAATGCAGTCTGCATGCAAAACACAATATTTTTGCCTTTCACTCGGATGAGCTCAATCAAAAGAAAAAGAAAGGCCGCCGGAATAAACAATATGATAAATGACGGCTTTAATAATGTGCTTATCAAAAGCAAAAACGACAGCAGTGCCATTTGTTTCATTGGCATTCTATCTTTTTCGGCTTTTTGGGCATTCAAAAAAATATCGATGAACAGGTAAAATATGATGATGGAGATTCCTTTGACGGCATTGTTCGTGGGGTTATGCCATATGGTTGGAGATAATGGCCCCAAATAAATATGAGGGCTGAACCATGGAATCCAGATAGCCGTCACGAATGTCAAAATAAATGTAATAAAGCATATATGATTCGCGCTGAATTTATCGCTTAAAAATCGTTTTAAAACACGATAGATTACGGCTGTGGTAAAAAGATTAAAGCTTGCCGAAACAAAAGCTGCGGAATAAACCGGATGTCTAAAAAAACGGTAAACACCTGCCACGAGTATATGCCAAATCGGGTATGACAGATATTCAAAAACGTGCAGCGGTTGAGAAAACCTGACCGTTTCAAGCGCGAGTTCGGTATGTGCGGTGAAATCACTACCTCTGTTCATCAAAACAACAGTCATTAAAAATGTCAGATAAAAAACCAATACATATAGAAACAAGGTTAATGGCTCTATTTCGTGGTTGCCCAGCCTTTCGCTTCGTTTTTTAGGGGGGGGTATTATTTGACAATTTTTTGCATTTTTACCCATAATGCAGACCTCATTCCAAAAGATATATTGCCTGTCAGCAGCCGGCAAACTGATAAGACGAATTTGCCTTGTCTCTCCAGCCCCAAATGTAATAGGAAGCGTCGTCGCCGGTGTTGAATAATAAGTCCAATACAGATAAGTTATGGGAAAACGGTTTGTACAGCTGTTCGTATTCAGGGTAGCCGTCATAGTTTTTCCATGCAAGCCTGACCCCCGCTTCCCGATAATCCGCCTCGTCGATATAAGACTTTGCAGCCGGGCCGGAAACGTATGCTTCCGCACCGGCAGAAGCAAGCATGCTCAAAAGCTTTTCATGCTTTTGGCCATGGGTTTTAAAGTTTCGGCTGTCGTCAAATTTCGTCTGGATACCAAGAAAATCCACCGCGATCCGTTCGATTATGTACCGGTTTAATTCGAAAAGATATGTCCACTCCTTTTGAAGATATATTTTATTCAAGAATGGTTCGTAGCAGTGAAAATAAGGCGCTTTTTTGTAATATGCACACAATTTGTTGTAGTGATCCCGCTGCCACCGGCTGTCTTCGAGCTTTACATCAACAATCAATCGGTGTTCATTGGTCCCGGCCGGTACCGTCAGCCATTTGGGACCGCCGGGCGTGGCTACCTTGTTTCTGTTGCGCCAATCGTTTTTTGTATATTGTAAATCATCATGGAAGATAAATAAATCCACATCGTGAATGATATCAAAGTACCCTTTCCACGGCAAATAATTTGACTGCAGTACAGCGACTTTTTTCATTTAGGAAAAATGCCTCCATTTTCTATTTCGTTTCTTTTTCTTTGTCCAAGACGCCTGCCGTAAGTTCAGCCGAGGAAACCAATTCGTTATTTTGGTTGCGAATCGCCGCCTTTATCGTGAGCAGTTTAAACGCATCGTTTTTCTTGATGCATTCTCCGGTTACGGTCAGTTGATCTCCAATATATACCGGCTTGCGGAATTTAATATCCGCCGTATGGAACAGGCATTTTTTGCCGGGAAGGAGCGTACCGGCCAATGTAGAATAATAGGAAGCGGTCAGCATTCCATAGACAAGCCTGCCGCGGAACCCCTGTGATTGCGCATACATCTCGTCCACATGCATGGGATTGACGTCTCCGGATAAAGCGAGGAACATACTTTGCGCTTCTTCGGTAACTTTCACAGAAAATGATTCCCTGTGCCCGATGGAAATTTCCTCGTATTCATAATCGTTTAAATGGCTGATAGAGCATACTCCGTCATCTGCACTGTTTCGCACGCGATATAATTCCTTTCAAGCTTTTAGTCAAGCATTTTCCCGTTTGACCTGTATGTATTTGTTTTTATTTTGGTATTCTCCATCTAGGCTAAATGACCATGTATCATCCGTCAATTTCTGGAACCCCAAATCATCCAGCAGGCCTGACACATATGCATTTTTTCCCGTCTTATAATAATATCCGACAAGTTGTTTCAGTTGTCGGTCTTTACAAACCTGGACCAAATAGTCAAAAATCGCCAGCTCCAGTTCCCGCTTGAATACGCGGCAGCTCATTACCCAAAGACGAATATGCAAAGCGTCCGCAATCACTTCGCCAATCAGAACGGATACGATTCCGTTGTTTCCAAATTTATCGTCAAGCGTTGCATATAGCGAGATGAAGTCGGGATGTAATGCGATTTCCTCTATTTCGCCGGAAGAATAACGTTTTGTCGTTAGATTAAACTGATTTGTTTTGTTAATGAGCTGGGTAATCCGGTCAAAAGATACGGCGTCAAAAGGCCGTATTTTACTCGACATCTGCAATGAGCGCAAATAATCACCGTAGCCGGTAAAAGTTTTGATTGCCTCTGCCCTTTTGAATTCCGTTTTATAATATTCATTTCGCTTTACATCTTCGTCGGAGACGTGCTGCGTATAAAAGTACCCGGCATCTTCGATGTACCGGATAAAATCGACAACCGAATTTACTTCGGGAACCTTTACCTCAGGTAAAGCATGTCTTACAAGCTCGCGCTCCGCCGGATTGTCATCAATAAAAACGATGCTTTCCGTCAAAATATTAAGCATGCCTGCAATCTTTCGTATGTTATCCGCCTTGTTTTCCCAATTTGCACAGAACACGGCAATATCGTCAAGCTGCAGTACCATGTTTGGATTTTCGAATGCCTCGCGTGCGATATGCTCGTCGTTTTTCGAGCATATGGCCAGAATGATTCCTCTGTTGTGCAATCCTTTTACGTATCTCTGAAAATTGCTGTACGCTTCGCCAAGGGCGGTCTCCGGCCCGATTTCAATGGCCGATGCGCCAATCTCCCCGACTACGCCGCCCCATAAGGTGTTATCAAGATCAAGTACAAGACATTTTTGATTTTTACCATATAAGGATTTAACCAGCTTTGCAACATGAAAACAGAAAAGGGGAATTGCCTTTACGCTAAAACCATATTTATACATCAAATAATCCTGTTCATGGAACCAGTTTTCCAATCCATAGCAAGCGGAGAGGTATTGGATATCATTGATACAAAAACCCCGGCTTTGCATAGCCCAATCCGAAATTTTAAGGTTTAGTCGATTTGTTTTATCACATTCTTCTGCAAAACAATAATTTGGAAGTTCAAAATTGTTCTGAATCACCGGGCAGGCAAATTCCTTTTGAATTTTCGACCAAACCGCTTGCAGTTTATCCGATATTTCATCGTCGGAAAGGTTGCGTGCCGAAGTATGGATAAAAATAATATCGGGACTAAAATCAATCAGTTGTTGAGTTTCAAACAGCACTTCCTCGTAAAACCGATTATATTGCCCGATATAAAACTGCGGCTTGATTCCGAAGCTTAAAAGAAAAAGTTCTAAGACGCCGCTAATCTCCCCTATGGTTGAACCGCTGAGGATGGCAATTCGTTTTTCTATCAAGCCGTCCTGTTGCGCTAAATGCCGTTTGATCGACCTTTGTTTTCTGAGGATATCACCGCTGTCAAACGGATAATCAAGAGTATGCATAAAAACCTCTTTTCAAATGCGAACCAATTCATTATTCGCCGCCTAACTTCCTGCTGATCAAATCGGCCATTTCCCCGACATTTTTCAAGCCGGATATTTCATCGACAACAAATTGCAGGTGAAACAAATCCTCCATGGCAACAAGCAGCATGATTTGCGTCAGGCTGTCCCATTCGTCGATATCGGCGGCCGTGGTGGAATCCGTAATGACAAGGCTATCATCGTCAAATACATCTCGAAATATGCTGTTGAAATGCTCAAAGATCTCGCTTCTGGTCATATGCGTCCATTCCCCTAATTCATTTTCTCCGGGTGTTATATTTCTAATGCAGTTCCTTATATCGTTTAAATACGGTATCCTGCTTTTCAAAACTATCATCTTTAAACACAAAAACAGAAAATTCAAATGGCATATAGTCGTTTCGCAAAAGTACATTTCTGGAATGCTGATAAGCCATGGCTAAAATTCGCGCGGGATCGTAGTGAAAAGTATGTTCGAGCTTGTAATCAACCTTATCCGACAGAAAATCGAAAGCGAACCCGTCTATGGTCCATTCATACGCTTTCGACATGACAGATTGAACGAAATCATAATTGTCTGCGCCTGAAAGCTTGATATTAAACGCACCGGACGACACGGCGTAATCAAAAGGCTCATTAAAATTTTTCTGCAAAAAATCGACGCATTCAAACGCAATAGGGCTTTCATTGTATCGTATTTTTGCCTCGTCGATGAATTCCTCCACCAAATCAACGCCTAAATAGGAATAATCAGGATATTTTTTCAGAGCCTGGTTTAGGTCGCCGAATCCGCAGCCGATGTCCAACACGGATTTACCCGTAAAATCATATTGAGAGGTGAGGATATCAAAACGCAGCTCCTGCTTTCCTTTATTCCATCCCAAGGATTTGGGTGAATAGCCGTACTGCCGGTATTGTGAGCGATAGCCGTCTGCCATAATATGCATATCTTCGTTGACGGACATTTTCAATTACCTCCAAAAGAGTATAATACAACAGTTACAGGATATTTTTTATAACACGGCCAATCTTGATTTACCAATCAAGGTTTGTCCTTTCACAGGGGCAACGATTGTTTCATCGGGAATCGTTTCCGTAACGCTTGCGTTTATGCCGACCAAAGAACGATTTCCAATGCTGATCTTGTCTCTGGTGGAGGAATGCACGGCAAAAAAACATTCGTCCCCGATTGTGACGCGTCCCGCAATGCTGCACGTTGTGGAAAAAAAATTAAAGTCCCCGACTATGCTATGATGTGCCAGCATAGAATGCGCTAAAAAAATATTGCAGTTTCCGATTTCCGTGTGAGGATCGATTACGGCATTTTGCATAATCAGATTGCCTTCCCCCATTTTGGCGGCGTCAACCTGCGCGGAAGGGTGAATGAAGTTCAAGACCTCGTAGCCCATTTTCTTAATGCCCTCATATACAGTGCGCCGTCCGCGGTTCAGGTTTTTGTATCCGACGCAAATGTATACGCAATATTCTTCCGGAGGAAAATCATGCGTCATTTCTTCCGCATTTTTTACAGGAAGGCCACAGAACACATCTTCCTGCCGATAATCCATATTGACGATAAATGCTGAAACAATAATGTCCGGATTATGTTTTTCCAAATGATAATACAGCAGAGACGCCAAATCGTTTGTCCCAAAAATAACTGCTTTCATAAACCTTTCGTATAGCAAAAGCAATGCAAGCCATACTCTCCCTTCCCTTTTTCACACCTCGGCAAGTCCAATCCATATTATACACAATTATCCATCAATAGGCAAATACCGGAACGTCTAATACAATCCTAAAAACACAAAATTACAATACAAACAACACGGTGCCGGCAATCACTAAAACCATACCAATCAGCTTGCGTTTTGAAATTCGCTCTTTTAATAAACAATAGCTCAGTACAGCTACATAGATATATCCGCTAGTCTCCAAAATCGGTGCGAACGACAACGGGATATGCCTTAGCGCAAGCATTCCCGCCGCCGCCGATCCGGCGAACATTGCGTAGGCTGTAAGCACCCGCGCGTTCAGATATTCCGCCAGCTTGTTTTTATGCGGCTTGTCCGCGGATTTTTTCAATAAAATCTGCGAGCAGGACGCCACAAAAACCCCTGCCAGCATGATGATTGAAAATAATATAACATTATTCATCGCGCGTTACCATCAGCAGAATCCCGCAAACAATGACCGCCGCGCCCAAGAGCATATTCCACTTGATAATCTCGCCGAACAAAAGCATGCCCCACAACATACCAAGCGGAATCGTCACCGCCCGGTTCACATATGCAACTGTTAAAGGAAACCACTTTAGAATCTGCTGCCACAAAATTGCATAAAGCCCCATAACGAAAAAACAGGAAAAATACAATAGAAATGCCGGCCATGAAAGCAATGGATATATTCCCGCATGTTTTGCAATTACAAACAGAAAAGAGTACAGAAAAAAAGCGGCGTACAAAAGCATATATTTTTTTGCTTTACTGTTTATCATTCTCGTCCTCAAATCCGACGTGCTCCCGGATCACATATTGCGGCGTGTTGTTGATGTGAAGGTATGTTCGCCCGACGTACTCGCCAATCAAACCCAGCATTACCATGATCATACCGCCGATAAACAGCAGCGCCGCCATGGTTGAGCTGTATCCAAGCGGGATATTGTGATTCAGCATACGGCTTATGATGATAACCGCTCCATAAACAAAGCCCGTCAGAGCAGTGAGAAAACCGATAATCGTGGCGATGCGAAGAGGTTTTACCGAAAACGCGATAAAGCCGTTTAACCAAAGGGCGAAAAGCTTGCGGAATGTATAACCCGAGCGCCCGCTGATTCGCTCCCTGTGCGTTACGGAAATATTTATTATCTTGCAGGTGGAACGCAAAAGCAGCCCGGCCAAATAAGGCTGCATCGCGTCGTATCTCGTTATCTCATCTGCAATGAAACGCTTAAACGCGAAAAAAGATGTGATTTTCAAGTTTTTTGGTTTACCTATCAATGCTTGTGCCATATAGTCATTGATCTGAGAAACAGCATTGCGCCATAGCGCATGTTTTTTGTTGTCATATTTTGCAAAGACAACATCATATCCGTCTTCCAATCCTTGAATCAGATTGCCAACTTCACAAATGGGGGTTTGTCCGTCATCATCCAATATTACAATCATATTTCCCGACGAATATCTGATGCCGGCCAAAATGGAAGAACTTTGACCGAAGTTTTTTGCAAGGTCAATTCCGCGCACATTGGCATTGTTCTCACACAGCTTACTGATTACGCTGAACACATCGTCGGGCGACGAATCATTGACAAGCAAAATCTCATACCCGTCATTGGGTATCAACGCGACGGTTTCCTCTATTTCATCCACGACGCAGCCAATCGTTTCGGCGGAATTGTAGCATGGGATAACAAAAGAAATTTTCTTTCCCTTCATCAGATTCCCCTCGTCTTTCTATATGAGGTCAACAACCCCGATTCCTGTCCTGCCATAATCATTGCCGTTATAAAAGCATTTTCTGCTTCCGCCTTCTTCAAAATCATGGATAAACGGGTATTCCTGCATGTCGCCGTCCCACGCGTCGGAACTGTTTTTCGGGAATCGGATCCGATCATCTTTTCTTGTCCATTGAATGCCGTCCGGGGACTCGGCATACCCAATCGTGTATTTTGAATCCAGGCGCCGATAGCTGTACCACATTTTATAGATGCCGTTTTCAAATAAAACGCAGGGCTTCGCAACAACGTTCTCAGATTCATCCGCGAAGCCGACTGCCGTTGCAAGGTTTCGCCGCCAATGGATGCCATCGTCCGATTCCGCATATCTGATGTTATAAAAATGACGCACAATCCCGTCTATTATTTCCCATTTATTGATATAGGTATACCACATTTTGAAAAGGCCGCCTTGCTTGACAACGCAAACCGAACCTGCCGAGATCGGTTAGTCCGGCGTGCGCCCAAGGATAGGCGCTTTGGACACCCGCTTGAATGTTTTTCCATTGTCCTGGCTTATCGCCAACCCCACCGCATTGATAAACACGCCGATGCCGCCCTTAATCCAACCCGTATAATACAAGAAAACAGTATCTCCGTCTACTTGAACCAGCCATGGGTAAGCTACGCCGTTCTCGTCAAAACAGCCCATCTGGCCTATATCTAGGACGGGAGCGTGCGATAACCGTACCGTATCCGGTTCCAATGCGGACGAGATGTCAAAATATCCGATTCTCGAAACCCGGTCCTTTGCCGTTCCGGAAAAAAATACGCGCAATGTTTTTGGGGAAATGTTTTCTACATAGACGGGGCCGGCATAATGAGAACACCAGTCCACATTTTCATCCGGCTTAAAAATACAACGGCGGGTATCATAGTTAAACATCTGCTATTTCCTTTCAGGCAAGTATTGTTTTTTTCTTGCGGATCTCTCTTATCACATGCTCTTCAAATCACAGCCGCCAATACAGCGGATATAACGGTTGTGACTTGATCTCCGCTCATCCCCGCCCACATGGGCAGCCGCACAAGCCTTGCCGCCAAATCCAATGTCAACGGCAAATCTTCCGGCTCATATCCCAGGCTCAAACCCATTGGCGAAGCGTGCAGGGGTTCGTAATGTGAAACGGATTGAACCCCGCGTTCCTTGAGCCTTGTGATAAAATCCGCTCTCGCGTGAAAGCTCGGTGCGAGTAGATAATACATGTGCGCGTTGTGCGTGCAATCACCGGGTACGACCGGCCGCCGCCAGCCCTTTTCCTCAAGCGGGCCGAATGCATTGTGATAGGCATTCCATACGTGCATGCGGCTTTGCATAATTTCATCGAAGCGTGTAAGCTGCGCGCAAAGCATTGCAGCCAAAATATCCGAAGGCAGAAAAGACGAACCGATTTGCCGCCAAGTATATTTGTCCACTTCGCCGCGAAGAAAGCTGCCGCGGTCAGTGCCTTTTTCACGGATCATTTCCGCCCGATTACGCATTTCGCCGTCGCGGATCACGACGCCCCCACCCTCGCCCATGCAGTAATTCTTTGTCTCGTGAAACGAGTAGCAGCCGACATTACCCCATTCACCACAAGGCCGGCTTTTATATGTACTGCCGACTGCCTGGGCCGCGTCCTCGACGACAAACAGCCCATGTTTGTCCGATATGGAACGGATGGCGTCCATCTCGCACGCTACCCCTGCATAATGAACAGGAACGACGACCTTTGTTTTGGATGAAATCAAGCCGGGAATCAATTTTTCGTCCATGTTAAGCGTATCCGGTCGGATATCGCAGAACACGAGCTTTGCTCCCCGCAGCAAAAAGGCGTTTGCCGTCGAGGAAAACGTGTAAGAAGGCAGAATCACTTCGTCGCCGGGGCCGATATCACAAAGCAGCGCCGCCAATTCAAGCGCATGGGTGCAGGAGGTCGTGAGAATCATGCCGGCAACGCCGGTCGCTTTCTGAAACAGCAACGACGCCTCTTTTGTGTAAGGGCCGTCGCCGCAGAGTTTGCCGGCAAGCGCGTTTGCGATATACGCTTGCTCCCTGTCAGTAATTGCGGGGCGGCTAAATGGAATCATGTGATTTTCCTCTTTCTGTGATAGAGTATAATCGCAACAAACAAGCAAACGCCGACAAGTGACAAAATGCCGCCTTGAACCAAGTATGGCGTGATATACGTCAATGTTACCTCGTAGTTTCCGGCCGGCACATAGATGCCGCTGAACATCGTGTTGACATTTAGCAGTTCAACTTTCTCACCGTTTAAATAAGCGCTCCACCCTTTGCTGTAAGGAATGGAAAGACATAGAAGCTTGTCCCTGTCGCTGTGAATGGTTCCGGTTACACGATTTGCGCTGATATTTACATCTTCTAAAATGACTTCCCTTAATTGATCAACCTGGCTTCCCAAACGCTCCATTGGCTGGCTGACAATCTCAAGGTCAAAGGAATAGACGCCTGCGTGGACAAAATGAATCTCAATCTCTGCCGTTTCTTCAGAGTTGTGAAACAGGTTGACCAGGTAATTGTGTTTGCCGGTATACATTGGGGTATCGGGCATTCTATAAAGCACGCTTCTTGTAAGATTGCCGAGTTCAATATTAAGCGGTATGGTATGCGCTTTCCATTGGCGGCGGTCATCTAAAACCAAGTTCACTTTCTCTATCAAACCAAACTCGGCCCATTCTTCTTCAGAATAGATATCCGATAGTTGTGGAAAGGAAAAATGCATGTTATAAAGGCCGAGATACGTTTCGGAATCATTTAATCCTTCAAAAATTAATTTAATGGAAGAGCTTGTATCATTCACGACGAAAGTCCCGTTTTCATACGAGACGCCCTCGCCGCATATCATCTCAAACGGAACGATAACATGATTGAATTCCGGCTTGATTTCATTGAGGCGGGGGGGGGCGGCGGATCGCTGTGCCGGCACTGTTTATCACAACGCCTTGAAGCAATGCCTGCTGTTTTTCAACGGCCGACATTTTTAGAAATTCCGATTCCGGTATCGTACGGTCGTATGTGTAGCCGAGGGGCAAGGCATAGCCGTTTCTCCAAACGAAAAAGCCGTCGTCGATGTCCTCTTTAAATATATGATATCCGTATGGGACAAGCCTTTTCAATCCCGGGTTTGCAACGAAATATTTCACGCTTGCAAGCGCCCCCGGCATCGCCCTGCTGTCTAACCCCCGATAAGCCCAGTCACTATCGAAGTGATACATATCCCTGATAAAAAACTCGCTTACATACGGATTGCCCAAACTGTGATAGAAATTTATGCTGTTTTGTCGATTGAGTACGGATGCATTGTAGTTAACCACACTCCCGCCAAAATTATGTGTTTCAAATCGAAAAAAGGTTCCGTCCCGAAGCTCTCTAATCACAGCCGACGGATTCTCTGTTTGCATACTCAGAGCCACTCCGGGCGCCCTATATCCGCTAATCTGATTGCCTTTATTCGGAGAATATGCGTAAAAAGCCTGAATGGCAATGCTGCAAACAATCAGAGACAAAATGATTGCCCTGGGACGCATAAGCCGTTCTTTTTTGTCTTCTGCCGAATCTGCATGATTCGAAACATACATGTAATACATAAATATAACTGTTAAAAATGTGATGGCGTTGGAAGCGAAAAATATTTCAAAACGGGCCGATTTGAGTACCAATCCCTGAATAAAATATAGTACGGAAAAGACGGTTGCAACTTTCAGCTGCTTATTATGTGGGTTAAAAATATTCTGCATCATAACGACGGCGATGAAAGCGACAAGAAAGCTGTAACCAAAAATCCAGCGGTTCGAAGGGTAGGAAAAACCGTGAAGAACATATCCTGCAGCCGGCATCAGCAGAAACCCTGTAAGCAGCAAAAACCCAATTTTCATTTGTGTGTTTTCTTTTTTCTTTGTAAAGAGCAGTACAACGGCAATCAGCGCAACGGCTGAATATCCCATAAAAGCCCAATGGCCAACGTCTATGCTCGTAATAAAGCTGGAAGCAAAGCGTTCATAGTAACTAAGCGGGTATAAGACGTCGACAGAGCGAGCTCCCATGGTTGATTGCGACCTGCTGGTTGACAGTGTAAATGTTATAATTGGAAGCAATACAATGCAAGCCATGAGCAGCCCGGTTATGGAATAAAGAGAAAACATCCCCAGATATTGAAACAGGGTTTTCATCCGGTTTTCCCGGCACATTGCGAACAAACGTATTGCGACGTAAATGATCACGAATATGGCCATCATATAAAAAAAATAAAAATTTCTGAAGGCGGACAGAAAGACCATGAAAATAAATAAGGTTTTTGTTTCGCAAAAACTTTTTTCTGCACCGATTAAAAGCAAAGGCAGGTAGATCATCGGGGAAGCAAAACCCGGATGCGCGATAACCAATATCAGAGAAAAACCGCAAAAAGCGTAAATCAAAGCCCCGCAGAGCGTTGCAAACAGTGATTTTTTCATATATTGGCAATAAAGCGAAAACGACACGCCGGCCAAAAAAATACGAAAAACAGTTAAGAAAACATAAAGAGATTCTGTCTTCTCCATAGGAAAAAAAACAGAAAGATAGCTTAACGGGTCTCCTATAGCGTCAGAAAGCATGATCAGCAAGTCGGAGCCAAAGCCGTAGCTGAATTCAAACATGGGAACAACCAGCTTGCCTGTGTCAATGAAGGCATATATGATTTGCCTTAAATATTGTCCGAAATATACTAATCTTGTGTAATATATATCTATCCCGTCATTCACTCTAATCAAAGAGATCTTGTTTAAATAAAACCATGAAAAAACGATAGCCGAAACAAACAAAAAAGCAAAGGTATAGGCAATATAATATGCGCGGTACTGATTTCGAAACAACCGCGATATGAGATTTTTAACGCCCTCCATTGCTGATCCCCCCCCTATTTCGGTTACTGTGCTTTTATTTTGCTCATGGTTTACCAGAAACCGCTAGCTGCCGGTTTCTGGTTATGGCGATCATCAGCCAGAACAAAGGCGTGACGACAATTGAGTCGATGCCGAATATGCTTTGCCCCAGATAGGCAAGCACCGCCGCAAACGCCATCAACAGGAACTTATCATGAAAAGCGGGTTTCACCGAGTATACGATCAGGCCTGCAATCAGCGCCAGATATGTGATCAACCCGAAAATGCCGTTGCAGAGCAGAATCTGTAAAAAATCATTGTGGGCTTTGTCGAATACCACGCCGAGCCGGTCCAGCGATTCGTCCTGCATGTCCCAGCCAAGGGCGTACAGGAACGTATCCTGCCCGGTTCCAAATAGCGGCTGGTTGGGTACGGATTCCAAAGCCATGCGCCATACAAACCCGCGGTTCGTGCCAAAGTGGTCCTCCATATTGCCGTGCAGCATTTCCCTTGCCTGATGGATGATATGGTGTGGCGGCAATTCTTTGCCGACGACTTCTACTCCCAGCAGGCCGCCGCCGATGATCATGAGCGTAAGGGCAAGCCCGGCGATGCTTGCGGTTTTGGGGCGGGGCCATTTCTTAATGAACAATATCACAGTTCCCACCACAAGCGCGGCAAGAGAGAGGATTAAAACCGACCCGAGCGGCAATGTGGAGTATTCATCGCGCATGACAATGTCCCGGAAAGGCGCGTCATCACTCCAGGACGGCATAACCCTGTAAATCATATTCCAATGATGAAGCACATACGAAAGCCCAAACCCGCCGCTTAATATTAAGGCGCGACCCGCGCTTTCCCTTTCGCGCAGAAAATATGCCAATACCAAAATCATCGCGCCCAAAACGCCAAGTTTGCCCGCGTCGCCGTCGCTTATCAGCATCATGAAGAAATTCATGATGCTTGCGGAAAAATAAAGGAAACGCAAGGGCCCTTTCGTTTTGACGTACAGCACAAAAAATGCAAGAATCGCCAAACAGATATACATGCTCAAAAAATCCCGGTTGCCGATCGTGGTGCGGAAAACAATCGTAAATCCGGAGAAAAACGGATTACCTGCATCATCGGCGAATGGCGGCCTGTTATACGGGAAAAGGTTTAAAAAATCATAGCCGTAAAATTGCAAATAACCGATTATACAAAGAATCCCCGAGCCTATCGCAAAAATCGAAAAATCGAGCTGCTTCGGCCTGTACCACCTTGAAACGGGGAAATAACATGCCATCATGCAAAACATCGTAAGCCAGCCGTCATTGCGGCCGCGCCTGCCGAGCCAAGTCTCCGCATACGGGGATAGGATGCTCGAAATCGTTATGACAATAAAAAACGCGATGA
>Ga0099364_10002605_pt1 | contig 28625 bp, 26 predicted proteins | sample TergutTh196P3_FD_73070 | JGI IMG/M metagenome (GOLD analysis project Ga0099364, IMG submission 73070) | Microcerotermes parvus P3 segment gut microbial communities from Pointe-Noire, Republic of the Congo - Th196 P3 | ecosystem: Host-associated > Arthropoda: Insects > Digestive system > Gut ... | reverse complement strand
TCTGTGTAATTCGTGGAAGGGATTATTGAAGAGTTCACACACATCGAACCACTGGTTCGCAACACGGAGGCACGGCGAACACGGAGGAGGGAGGAGTAAATTGAGAGTTAAGAATGGAGAATTGTTGGTTTCTTCCTTCCATTCTTTGTGTCCTCTGTGTCCTTTGTGTCTTTGTGCGAAAATAACAGAAAAATGTCTTTGCGCCATGGCGTCTTGGCGTGAGGATCTTCGGAAATGAGATACTGGATCATTCATATAAGGAGAAGGATTTTGAATAAAGAAATTATCTTAAGCAGAAGCAGCAGCTATCTCTTTGCCCACCAGTTCATCAATGATCTGAACAGGGCTTTTGTTTGCTGCCTTTGCTTTTGTCAGAAGATAATTGACAGTAATGTTGGACAGCCCCGAGATGCGAATTTCCCGCTGGGAAAGCCAACCGCTGCCATTAGGACCAAGGGTAATTTCGTTATTGGCGATATAGTTGCTAAGATCCAACGCTTCTTCATCAGTCATTTTTGCCATAATCTCCTCCTAAAGCCCAACTATTTTAATAAAATTTTTACGAGCCTTCATAGCATGAAAAATATAAATAGAATTATCGTCAATTGGAGTATACACAACTTCAAGAGGATTTCCAGCACAATCAAAACCAATTACACCATATTTTTCAGGAAGCTCCTCAATGATGGTATCAATTATTTTGGTCTTAAGAGCATTCATTATGTCATCTTTACTGATACCATGCTGAAACGCCGATTTGTTGAATTCAACGACAACATCCATATAGGTAAATATAACATGAAAAAGGAGAATTATCAAGGATTCATATGTATTACAAATTACAACTTTGCGCTCTTTGCGCTCTTTGCGCCAAGACGTTAGCCGCCGCAGGCTTTAGCCGAGGCGGCAATAAAATGCAATTCCTATCGGCAAACAGCCCGAAGGGACGTAGGAGTTACGCATCACAAAGAAAGCTTGTAGGTGCATGAGGTGAAACTGATGAAAAAAAAACATAAATCCTTGGCTATACAGATACTATGCCTTTGCATTGGCCTGGTTGTACTTGCAGTAGTTACTGTTTCCCTTATTTTTATGTTTAACCTCGAAAGGCTTACAAAGCAGCAGCTCGAAGCCCAGGCCCGTGTTACCATGCAGTATCTTGATGCTGATTTGCTTAGGGTTTTGGCAAGCTACACTGATTTGGTTCAGATTGCTGCATCTGTTATTAATCACATTGTAACAAATGCGGATCGTCATACTGCTGAAACAGCCATGATAGACATGGCAGCCAATGTTCCTGATGTGATAAGCCTGTACTACGGTTCAGTAGTTTCAAGGTTTGCCCCGGACGGCATTTATCTTGACTCCGACGGCTGGGACCCGCCGGATGAATGGGATCCGCCAAACCGCTTATGGCATCAGGCAGCCATGGCTAACCCTGATACGGTAATGGTAATTGATCCCTATGTAGATGCAGATACCAACGAGCTGGTAATAACTGTTTCTACCACTGCCAGAAACATAAATGGTAATATTACAGGAGTAATGGCTGCTGATGTATTACTGACCCGTTTTTCAGAAATTGTCCTTGAAGGAAAAATTACCCATGACGGTTCGACAGTTCTTATAGATGCAGATGGACTCTTTATAGTACATCCTGATACATCATTTATGACAGAAAGAAATCTTTTTGAAGAAAGACATGATCTTGACAGAGACATAATACTGAATGGTGAAATCAACGTACTGTTATACGACAATAACTATATATGCTCTGCCCCTGTGCATGGTACAAACTGGATACTTGTTTCAATGGGTTCGCTTGAGGAACTGCAAGAGCCATTTTGGTTTATTTTACTGTTAATAATTATTACTGGTATTGGCATTGTGTTCATTTCCTTTTTAACAGCCATGATTTTTAGCCGTACCTTGACAAGGCCAATAATCCGGCTTTTTGGTGTCCTGGAAGCAATTGCCGCCGGCGATTTTACCCAGGAAATCAAGGCAAAAGGAAGGGATGAAATTTCCAGGATGACATTACTGCTGGGAGAGACTCAGGACAGCATTAAAAGCCTAGTCATTAACATAAAAAAAGAGGCAGATGCCTTATCCGACATCGGTAACTCCCTTGCAAGTGATATGAATGATACAGCTTCATCAATGAATGAAATTACCGGCAATGTTCAGAATATCAGAGGCCGTATTATTAACCAGAGCGCAAGTGTAACAGAGACCCATTCAACAATGGAACAGCTTGTAGCCAATATCAATAAACTCAACAGCCATGTAGAAAACCAAAGCAGCAATATATCTCAAGCATCGTCTGCAATTGAAGAAATGGTAGCCAATATAAATTCAGTAACAGGAACCCTTGGCAACAACGCAGAAAACGTTAAAACCCTGCAGGATGCCTCTGAAGTAGGCCGCACAGGTTTATCGGAAGTGGCTGCCGATATACAGGAAATTGCCCGTGAGTCCGAGGGGCTTTTGGAAATTAACTCTGTTATGCAAAATATCGCAAGCCAGACCAATTTGCTTTCCATGAATGCTGCAATTGAAGCTGCCCATGCAGGAGAATCCGGAAAGGGCTTTGCCGTTGTTGCTGATGAAATCCGTAAATTGGCAGAAAATTCCAGTGAACAATCCAAAACAATAGGCACAGTCCTCAATAAAATCAAAAGTTCCATCGATAAGATAACCCAGTCCACAGAAAACGTACTTAATAAATTTGAAGCAATTGACTTAAGCATTAAGACCGTAGCACAGCAGGAGGTAAACATCCGCAATTCCATGGAAGAACAGGGTGTTGGAAGCAAGCAGATACTTGACGGCATCGGTAATGTGAATGAAATAACCCGTCAAGTAAAGGGAAGTTCAGAAGAAATGCTGGAAGGAGCGCAGGAAGTTATCAGTGAAAGCGAAAGCCTTGAAAAGGCAACCCAGGAAATAACAACAGGCATTAACGAAATGGCAACCGGCACTGAACACATCAACGCTGCAGTAAACCACGCCAACAGTTTAAGCAGCAAAAACCGTGAAGCAATCAACCTTTTAATTAAGGAAGTTTCACGGTTTAAGGTGTCAATCACCTAATTTTCGTAGTGTACCTGTATGATAGGGGTACGCTATATATAGCGTAGGTGTCAGTCACCAGGAAGGAGGAAAGTGAATAAATGAAACGAAAATGGCTATTACTATTAACAATCTTCCTCGCAAGCGCAATATTCATCCATGCCCAGAACACAGCGCATGAAATAGAAGCGCTATTGGAAACAAGTGCAGTAACATACAGCCAGGCAGCGCGCTTTGTGCTTGAAGCATCTTCCCAGGCAATTCTCAATGACAGGGATGAAGCTTTTGAGTTTGCACGCAATGGCGGTTTTTTACCAGCGAATGTTACTCAAGACAGTATTGCAAGGCTTGATGGCATCTCATATTTACTTTTAAATTGCTTTGGTTTAAAGGGTGGTGCCATGTATACCATGACAAGAAGCCCGCACTATGCTTATCGCGAACTTGTTCATAAAAATATCATACAGGGTAGGGTATTGGGTTCAATGCCTGTGTCAGGAGATATGCTGCTTTTTATTACAGGCAGAATGCTTTTGCACATGGAAACCATATCGGAGAATTAATATGAAAAAAAAATACATTTTATTTTTATTAATATTACTTATTCCCTTTGCTGCCATGGCCCAGGAGTTCGGGCTTGTAATAAACCAATACGCTGATGTTGGCAACCGCGAAGCAGATGATATTTACTTTGAATACAATGCGCAGATAGTGCCGCGCATTTTATTTCTTTTTGGCGATACTAACCCACAGAACAACTTTCTGGGAAGTTTTTTTGTTTCAGCAGGAATGACCCTGGGGTATTCAGAAGGGTTTAGCTATATGCCTGAACTTTTACGCACAGAGCTTGCCATGCAATGGGGGGCTCTGGGATTATCTGTCGGACGTTTTGGCTATTCAACACCCCTGCCTTTTCTTGCACAAGGTCTTTTTGACGGAATAAAACTCTCGCACAGTTCAGGCTTAGGGAATTTCAGCTTTGGCGCATGGTACACAGGGTTTCTCTATAAAAAGAATATATTTATTGAAATGACAGAAAATGACATGGCAATAAATAGCACGCCTTTTACTTACAGTGATTTTTTAAATACTTACTTTGCTCCGCAGCGTGTAATAGCATCCCTTGACTGGGAACACCTTGCAATCGCTGATTTATTGCGTTTAAACATTGCTCTTACAGGCCAAATGGATTTATCCGGCTCAGAGGATAGATATCACAGCCAGTATGTAACAATTAAAACAGGTGTGCCTATAAATAGTTTTTTCTTTGAACTTGGAGCCATACTTTCTGCAAGCCAAACAGGAAGCAGCAATGATTTTAATTTGGCTTTTGCAGGGGAACTTGGAATATACTGGACCTTGCCGACATCCTATAACAGCCGGCTTTCGCTTAACGCACGATATGCAAGCGGACAAATTGGCGGTCTTATTGACAGTTTTAATCCCATAACCACAAATAGTCATGGGAATATTTTCCAGGCAAGAATGTCTTCCTTGACTGTTTTGGATCTGGCATATCTTGCACTTATTATAGAACAATTAGGTATAAATATAAGTGTAAAATACTTTATGCGAAACGATTTATTAACAGCCAACAGCTTCCCTCTGGCAGACCAGGAAAGCAACGGTTATTTTTTGGGACCTGAGTATTTTGCAAGTTTAAGCTTTAGTGCTTTTTCTGATCTTTATTTTAATTTGGGAGGCGGTATGTTTTTACCGCAGCTTGGTAATGTTTGGCCATCTGCCAGACCTATATGGCTTGCAAAGTTGGCAGTGATTTTTACTATGTATTGACTTGCGCGACAACCCGGTTGGTTGTCTCACAAGTCTTGCAATTTTTCGGCTTACGCCTGCAAAATTGCTTTATTTAAGGAAGTTGTTCGAAAACTGATGTTTTCAAACAACAGTAAATTTCTGGAGGAAATTTATGAAAAAGTTTTGTTTTATTTTTTTATTCACATGCGTTTTGGTTTTTGCTATTTTTCCGCAAACAGGCGTTATACGTGAACTGGCAGGTGATGTGCAAATAAAGCCCAGAGGAGCCGCGGACTTTAGTCCTGCGCAGATTGGCAGTACAATTGCCCTTGATACCATTGTATCAACAGGTTTTCGAAGCAATGCATTAATTGCTATTGGAAGCACCATGATAACAGTACGCCCCTTGACCCGACTCTCTCTTGCAGAGATAAGCAGTTCAACTGGCACAGAAAGCCTTAATGTTAATCTCCAGGCCGGACGTATAAGGGTTGATGTTGAACCTCCGGCAGGAACAAGGGCTGATGTCACTGTTCAGGCTCCTGTTGCAACAGCATCTGTACGCGGCACAAGTTTTGAAATGGACACCAGAAACCTGAATGTATCTAGCGGTACTGTAAACTGGAGTGATTCAAATGGTTTTTCCATGGCAGTTACTCAAGGTTATTCCAGCAGTATAAGCGATACAGAAAGGGTAATAGACCCAGTAGTATTGGCTGAAATGGAACTTTCTCCAACAACTCCTGTTGGAAGCGGCGATGCAGGTGAATCATTAAGAACCTCAGCCTTTGATACTGACGGTGGAAATCTTGATATAGGGTTTGGCTGGTGATGTGAAGCTTAAAAAGTCTCCATAAAGAGACCTTTTTTATAGAGAAAAGTGTCTATATAGAGACTTTTCAGAACCTTGCAGGCATTACACGGATTTCACTAATTATAAATTCACTTGTATTTAAAGCTCAGAAATACTAAAATTAGCTATGGATAAGAAATACCGTGTCTTTAGAGAGATTGGAAAGGTCTCTGTCAATTTTGGAAGCCTCACCTTTGCCAGTTTAGTGTTAGGCACTATAATAAGAGGTGACTATGACCAGATGGCTATTTTATGGATAGGAGGCGGTATAGCCTTACTATTTATTAGCATTGGGATTATTCTATTATCACAAGGAGATGAGAGATGAGCCTTATTATTCTTTTATGTATACCATTAGTTCCGTTGCTGATTGTGATGATTTGCTTTTTTTTAATGAAACACAAAGAAACAAAAACCGTTTAATTTGATAATAAACACCCGCTACTACTTTGACTGGGCAGCAACAGCGCTGCCTGAACACCTGCAAAGTGCTCAGGTTTTTGCCAACCCTTCTTCGCAGCACCTTGAAGGCAGGGAAGCGAAAAATGCCCTGGAACAGGCGCGGGAAACATGCGCAAAGAGCCTTGATGTAAAAGCAGAAACACTTTATTTTACATCCGGCGGCACTGAATCCAATGGGATAATACTATCTTCATTATTATTAAAAAAAAATAAAAACCGCATTTTATATTCAGCAGTGGAGCATCCTTCAATAAGGGATAATTGCCTTGGTTTTGAACGAATAGGGTTTCCTGTAAGCGCAATTTCAGTGGAAAATGACGGGCGTATAAATCCCCAAACACTGGAAAACCTTATTCAAAAAAATCCTGATACAAGGTTTGCCTCAATAATGGCTGTAAATAATGAAACTGGCGCGATTATGGACATGGATGCAATAAGCAAAACAATCAGGCAAAACCAAAAAGCACCTATACATCTGCACTGCGATCTTGTGCAGGCTGTGGGAAAAATACCAATTGACATAAAGGCCTGGGATTTGGATTCTGCATCCATAAGCGCTCATAAATTGGTCGGCCCGCATGGAATAGGGCTTTTATACTTAAAAAAGCCAATCGAGGTTTTTTTAAAAGGAGGCCAGGAAAGGGGTATAAGGCCTGGCACGGAAAATACCCAGGGAGCTGCGGCCATGGCTTTGATTCTGGAAAAATATGCATGCCCTGATACTGTTATAAGTGAAGCGCAAAAAGCCGCAGAGCGCTGGCAGCACTTGATAGCATCCCTTAAGACCATAAAGCGATGTTCCCTTATACCCGAAGACAGACAGGAGCTTGACAGGCGTTTTTCTCCCTGGATCTTACAGCTGCGCTTCCATGACATTCCAGGCGAAGTCATGTTAAGGGCCCTGGACAACGAAGGCTTTGCAATATCAACCGGTTCAGCGTGTTCATCGGCAATACAGGAAAGGCCTGTGTTAGCTGCAATGGGACTTGACGAAAAAGCCAGGCTTGAAGGCATAAGGATTTCCCAGGGCTGGACAACAACAATGCAAGGCATAAACGCTCTTTTAAAAGCAATAGAAAAAATCCTTGATTTTCTGTAATTTAGTATAATGACACTCTATCTTCTAAAGCCCGGCGAACTTACATTAAAAGGCAATAACCGCAAAGAGTTTGAACATACACTAAGACGTAACCTTGCCAAAATGCTGCAAGGCAGCGGGGCCAGGGTTTTTATAACAAAAAGCCGGTTTTTTATTCACTGCCCGGAACATGAAGAAGAAAAAGCAGAATATGCCCTGCGCCATGTTTTTGGCATTGCTGGCTGGGCAAAGACAAAGCCTTGCGAAAAAAATATTGACTCTGTTATTGAAGCCTGTGTGGAAGAGGCCAGGCTTTTTTTTGAAAAAGGGAAAAGAACATTTAAGATCGAAGCACGCAGAACAGACAAAAGTTTTCCGCTTGACTCATACGCAATAAGATGCGCAGCAGGTGATGCTGTGATCAAGGCTATTCCGGAGTATAAGGTTGATGTAAAAAAACCTGAACTTGTGATCAATGTTGAGATTCGGGAAAAGGCCTATGTGTATGCCAATGCAGAACAGGGTCTTCGCGGCCTGCCAACAGGTACAGCAGGCAGGGGACTCGTGCTTCTTTCAGGCGGCATAGATTCACCTGTTGCAGCTTACATGATGGCTTCACGCGGAATGTCGCTTGACGCAATTTATTTTCATGCCTGGCCCTTTACTTCGGACGAGGCCAAGCAAAAGACCAAAACACTGGCAGGCATAGTCAATTCATATTGCTTGGGGCTGCGGCTCTATATCGTAGATTTTGCCGCTGTGCAGAAACGCATTAAGGAGAATGCTCCAGAGGCCTGGATAACAGTGCTGCTGCGCATGACCATGGTGGAATGTGCAAATATTCTTGCCAAAAAGAAAAAACTTAAATGTCTTATAAGCGGAGAAAGTCTTTCCCAGGTGGCAAGCCAGACCATAGAAAACATTGCCTGCACACAAAGCACGGCAAGTATTCCTGTATTGCGCCCGTTGATAGGCATGAACAAGGAACAGATTATCCGTATAGCGGAAACAATAGGCACATTTAAGACTTCCATACTTCCTTATGATGATTGCTGCACTCTTTTTACTCCGCCTCATCCTGTATTAAGAGGAAATGTTGATGAAGCAAAAGAGCTTTATGCGAAGCTGGAATTACACGAACTTCTTGATAAAGCTCTTGAAAAATGTGAAATCGAACGAATGTGAAGTTGAGTTTAGCCCTTATCCGCGGCCTGAACAAAGGCAGCCATTTTAAAATCATCGCCCTTTATATGGTTCAAAAGCCAGGCACCTACCTTATCACTCACTTCACCTACGAGTGATTCTGATGGCCCTTCACTCATAACACGGTCTACAAGTTCCTTTACTGTTACCTTAAACCCGTCATGGATTCTTTTGTGGCTGATATAATCAGGATAATTAAAATCTTTTTGAAGCTGTTCTTCATCAGCAAAATGCTTGATCGCATAACCTGTCAGAAAGTCCAGGGTTTCAAGAACAGCCTTGTCCCCTTTTCCTGATTGGCTGGCTTCAATAAGAGCATTGAGAGCTTCTACAAGCTGCTTATGCTGATTATCTACCTTGCCATAACCCGATTCCAATGAACTGTCCCATATATACGCCATAAAAAACTCCTTGTGCGGTTTATAACCGCTTTTTAAATTTACTCAAGCGGCGGGAAATAACCTGTCTCATCCCGGCCTGATCTTTCCATTAAATAAACTTCCACTGCCAATGGAAGATAAGCCCTGCCAAAATCCGTGGGCAGGCTTGACCTATAACTTAAACTATAATTGCCATTGGGTAAATTTACAAGGTTTGCAATCTCCCCTGTTATGCCCTGGCTCCTGTAAAGCTGCAATATACTCCCACCTGTCTGCTCGCATAGATACTCTATATCCCTGCCTGCAATGCCATTGCCTGCCATGATTGCATAAAAAACAATATCATTATTGTTAAGATAGGCTGCAAGCTCAGACAGGCTGTATTGTTCAAATGCCAGCTCTCCAAGGCTTAAGGGTGCGCCGTATGCTCCTTCTGGTGTATGAACATCACCTGCACTTATAAATACAACAGCCCGCTTTTTCTCTCCAGCCAGAAGGTTAGTTGCAGCAAGACGCAGTCCAAGGTCAAATCTCCAGCGCGGTGAATAAATACCTGTCTCGCTTCTTGCAGCAGTCTCAAGCTGTCTTGCAGGCGTAATGCCCTGGCCTGGACTTAGGTTTTCTTGGCGGGGCTGTTCTCCGGCAGATACGATTGAGACTATTCTAGAGCCTGCTGCGCTTATATCCCTTACAGCTGCAACTATATCATCCCTTAGTCCCAGGGTATTTGGGGAACGCTCAATAAGAATTGAAATATCTGTATTTTGCGAAACATAAGCAGCGCCCAGGAAGTTTTGTTCAGCAACAGCATATCCCTGCTCGCTTAAAAGAAAATTATTGGCATTAAGTCCGACTATGGGCTGCCTCATCCTGTCCATTACATTTACTTCCACGCTGACAATGGGGAAGTTGTCCGGGATGATCCTTTGAATCTGAACAAAAAGCCCGGAAGCCATGTCTTCCATATTTGTTAATAGCGTTACTTCGCTTGTATTAAAATCCGCTGCAAGTACATTGCCGTTTGTGTCAATTTCAGCGCCCAGGATTTTTATGCTGGGAGAGTTTCCAAGTACACCCAGTTCCCTTACAATGGATGTTTCAATATCAATCAAAAGTATGCGGTTGGCATCGGCAACCAAAAGCGTTGTGTCATCAATAAAACGCATGCTTTCCGGGGCAATAAATCCTGAATCAGCAAGAATGCCCAGATAGTAGCCATTATGATCAAAAATACTTATATTTCTTGCTAAACTGTCTGCAACATATATCATGTTGTTTTTTGCAGCAATGCCTGTGGGGGATCTGAATCCTGGAAATATTCCTGTTCTTTGACCAAAAGAAAGTATAAATTCCCCCTGAGGATCAAACTTGCAGATGCGCCTGTTCCCGTAATCTACAACATAAAGATATTCTTCATCGTCAAATGCCAGGTTCTGCGGGCCTACCAATTGCCCGGGGCCTATACCGCGAGAGCCTATATAGTAAAGCCATTCCCCGTTAGGCGAAAGAACGCTTACCCTTCCGCCGCGGAACTCCGAAAGAAACAGTCTTCCGTCAGAGCTCATGGCTATATCGTAGGGCCTGTCAAAACCAACCATTGGCCCGCGATAACGCTCCCTTATAATGCCGTTTACGTCAATGCGGATAATCTCGTTGCTGCCGTAAGCTGCAACCCAGGAAGAACCGTCATTCAGTGTAAGGACTGATGTGGGCTGCCTGTAATAAACATTTGTGTCAATTGAACCGGGGAACCTTCCGGATTCCACAAAACGCTGCGGTATATCAGAATAATAAAGAAACGCACTTCTTGAGTTTCTTACTGTTTCTATTTTACTGGAAAGAAGTATGCCAGGCCCTGATGTAAAGCCATAAGCCTGGGCAGCAAGCATCCATTGCATCAGGGCAGTGTCTTCAAAACCAGAACGAAAAAATGCATTGCCAAGCCATTCAAGGATAAGCGGCTCTCCGGGTCTGTAATAAAGCGCGCGTTCAAAAGAAAGTATGGCTTCGTTAAAGGCAAAGCGGTTATAGGCCTGAACCCCAATGCGGAATTCTTCCCTTGCGTTTACTGCTGCAAGATCATCTGGACCCATAACCTGGGCATTGAGAATGAAAACAGGCAGTAAAGCTATTACAAGCAAAATAGCGAAAACAACAGCAACAGCTTTTAGTTTCCCTTTTTTCAATTTTTCTCCCATATCAATATATATATTAACCTGAAATTACATTGCTAACAATACGTAAATGTTCTTTTATTTCTTCTTCCCCAGGCGCAGCTTCTACTGCACGGTGAAGCCAGGTTCGGGCTTCAAGTATGTCTCCGTTTTTGTAATATGCCCAACCCAAAGAGTCCAGGTATGCAGGGTTCTGGGGTTTAAGGTCTACGGCTTTTTTGCAGTATCTTAAGGCCCTTATGGCATCCTTGCCTGTATCTGCCAAAATATATCCAAGACCGTTTAATGCCGTTGTATTATTGCTGTCAAGGTCCAGGGCTTTTTCATAATAATCAACTGCCTCGGTATAATGTTTTTGTGTCCAGGCAGCGTATGCCAGGGTGGCATAGAGCTGGGCAGATTCAAACCCATTGTTTGCAAGGCGGTGCAGTTCGAATTCAGCCATTTTGGATCGTTTTGTAATAACATATATATATGCCAGGGTCATGCGGCATTGATATATACGGAAGGGATCATTTCCGGAAACAACAACCTGTTCCAGATATAACAGGGCATCATCAAATTTTTCAAGTTTTGTATAACAAAGTCCCAGATAATAGGCGAGTTCTGTATTATCATCAGGGCTAAAATCTTTTGTATTAACCTTGAGCAGTTCCTTTAAAGCATTATCCCATTCCTTAAGCTGATAAAGCCTTATGCCTTCCTGCAATAAATCTGCCATGCCTACCTCCTTGTAACAGGATATACATATACAGGGCTTGCTGAAACAAGGCCTTTTGAAACTGCATCCCAGTCAGAACCTTCTTCCATTTCTATTGTTGGTTTTTCCGGAACCAGATAAGCCCAGTCGCAGTTACCAGGTCCCTTAAATACAGAGACATTATCATTATATTGTTTAGTTGCAGGCCAGGTTTTTACAAACTTTTCTGGGCTTTTATCTGTATTTGGTATATTCACATTTATAAATATATCATTTTCCCACATATTAAGGAATTCATCCAAATGCTCTGCGCAATAGGCAGCTGCCATATCCCAGTTAAAGCTTTGTTTTGCAGCCAGGGAAAATGCTATGGAAGGAAGCCCCATAATGGCTCCCTGCCTGGCTGCTGCCGCGGTTCCTGAATAAAGTATGTCGATTCCTATATTGACCCCTGAATTGATCCCGGAAACAACTATATCAGGTTTAAAAGGGAGAGCCCCCAAAACAGCCAGGATAACACAGTCCGCAGGGAAACCGCTGCATGACCAGCTTTGTTCTGATATTTCTGTAATTTTTATTGGGCTTGCCATAATTGATAGTCCGTTGGAAATACCTGAACGGTTGGAATCAGGAGCAAGTGTATAGACATTATATTTAGCTTTGGCTCGAATGGCTTGTGCCAGCTTGATAATGCCAGGGCTTGAAATGCCGTCGTCATTGGTCAGAAGTACATTCATGACTGTTTAACCATTTTTGCACCGGATGCTGGCCGGGTTTCGTATATAACAGGCTGAAAACCGAAAATTCTCTCATAATCATCAAGCCGTTTTTTATATTCCCCTACTGCATTATCCTTTAAAAATGTATATGTACAGCCGCCAAAACCCTGGCCAGTCATTCTTGAACCCAGGGCTCCGTCAATTTCCTGGGCCCGCTTTACAAGCCAGTCGATCTCTGGGCATGAAACCTCATACAGGTCCCTAAGGCTTTCATGTGAATTTAAAATCAGCTTGCTCAAATACTGAAGATCAGGTCTTTTAAGTGAATCTTCTGCTTCATGAATCCTGCTTATCTCCTGGACTATGTGCATGCTGCGCCGCCTGATCTCTTCCGGAAGGTTTCCCATGGATTCAACCAAATCTGTTGCAGCATAATCCCTGAAAGTCGCGCCTTGTTTTTTATTTGAAAGATGGTCAAGGCCTTTTTTTATATCCTTTCTGCGCTGTTTTAATTCATCATCTACTCCAATACGCGGCACTTTGGAGTCCATAATAAGGAGTTTATACTTTGTAAGCGGGGATTTTATCCTCTTAACATTTGAATTTGCTTCATCAACTATTAAAAATTGATCTTTTTTTGCTGATAATGCGATTAAATAATCCACAGCACTTGTATTTTTGTCAAAAAAAAGGTTTTTGGCTTCTGTCAGACGCTGAATCAATTCCTTATCAGTGATATTTGCCTTAAAATAACCTCTAAGCGCCTGGGCAGCAGCTGCTTCTATGGCAGAAGATGAGGCCAGTCCCACTTGCTGCGGAATATTGCCCATCATGGTAAAATTAAGACCTCTTACAGGAAATCCCATTTCAGCAAATATATGAACAGCGACTTTTATATAATTTGCCCAGCGGTCTTCTCTTTTATATTTAAGATTTATAAGTGTAGTTCTTTTACGCTCTTCCAAATCAGAAGCATAAAAACGTATGGAATTGTCTTTTCTAAGGCTGATTGCTATGCGGGCATAACGATCTATTGCCGAAGAGAGGTATAATCCTGCATTCGGCTCACCATGTTCACCCATATAATGAATCCGGCCAGGAGCTTCAGCAATAGCAATAGGTTCGGATCGGTCTTCTAATCCGTATTCTTTACGATGGATGGGACCGATGTCCATCATTTCTTAAACCCTCACAATTATTTTAAGAAAAAGGAGTTTTATTTAAATTCCTCCTGTTTTCTGGCATTATCATACTAAAAAATAAATGTTTGTTCAATCAAAAACAGCAAGAAAATTGAGCATTTTTCCAAAATAATGAGTTGAATTTGATATAAAAATCAGGGTAAACTCTCAAACATGGAAAATATCAAAATCAATAATTATGAAAATGCAGGAAAAAGAATATCCCTGCTTAAAATCTGTTTTATCGCGCTTTTCGCAGCCCTAATCGCAGGCGGAACATTTATTGCCATACCAATCGGGCCTGTTCCCATTGTTCTGCAGAACCTTTTTATAGTGCTTGCAGGCTTGATTTTAGGGCCAATTATGGGAGCTGCTTCTGTCGGCCTTTATCTTTTGGCAGGGCTTTTGGGCGCCCCGGTCTTTGCCGGGTTTACAAGCGGCATTACACGCTTTGCAGGCCCCACAGGCGGTTATCTTATTGGTTATATGCTTGCAGCCCTTGTTGCAGGTCTTATAGCCGGAAAGCCCGGGATAAATGCCTCTTTAGGCCGGATAATAATAGCTGTTGCAGCCGGGTTTTTAATAGTTTATGTGCCGGGATTGCTTTGGCTTAACCATATTACAGATATGACTTTGGATCGCTTGTTTATATCTGGTTTTGTGATTTTTCTTCCAGGTGATATTCTTAAGGGAATTGCAGCAGTCCTGGTTGCAAAAAGGGCCAGGAGAACTGCCGCGGATTTTCTTGATAATTAACACTGCAAAATAAAGATGCATTAATGACAGAAACCATTGATCAAAAAAAGCCTCTTTTTTCCATACGAGGTTTGAAAAAAAAATTTCCCAATGGCTTTTTGGGGGCAGATGGCATTGATCTTGATATATATGAAAGCGAATGTATAATAATTGCCGGTTCCAATGGTTCGGGAAAAACAATTTTAATGCGCATGCTTTCAGGTCTTATGGAACCAAGTGAAGGGGAAATTATCTTTCGCGAAAAACCCATTTCCCAATGGGGTAATTTGCTAAGAAATGCTATAGGACTTGTTTTCCAGGATGCTGATGCCCAGATTATAGGGGAGACCGTAGAAGAAGATATTAAATTTGGCCCGCAAAATCTTAATCTGGATAAAAATGAAGTTAACAAAAGGCTCGAACAAGTGCTTGGGAAACTGGGCCTTGAACATAAAAGGGATTTTTTGCCGCGCCGTCTTTCAGGAGGGGAAAAAAGGCGGCTTGCTGTAGCAGGGATCCTTGCAATGGGCTGCGATATAATTATCATGGACGAGCCTTTTGCTAATCTTGACTGGCCCGGTGTTATTCAGGTTCGCAGTATAATTGAAGAACTTAAAAACGAAAAAAAAACCATTATGATACTTACACATGAACTTGAAAAAGTAATAGATATGGCAGATCAGCTTGTTATTTTGAACAAGGGTAAAGTTGAAGATAAAGGCTATCCTTTGGATGTGCTTGACCGGCTGAAACCTGAGTGTGGTGTCCGGGATCCAAGGAAGCCGTACAGGAGCTGAATATAATATGGAAACTCCATGGGCATATCGCAAGGGCAAAGGTTTTTTATACAGGATCCCGGCAGGTATTAAGTTACTTTTTATTTTCTGCCTTTCCATTGCTGTTTTTGTTCTTGATTATTATTTTATTTTTATTGGAATCGCAATTATTTTTTTGCTTTCGGTATGCGCAAAAATACCTCCCTGGAAATTACTAAAGGGCAGCTTTTCAATTATTGTCATAATATTGGCCATAATTCTTTTTATGTCACTTGAAATAAATTTTAATGAAGTAAATCCAATAAAGCTGAATAACGAGGGCCTTGTAAGCAGCGTGCTTTTGGGCCTTAGAATGATGGTGTCATTCAGCGCAGGCGCTCTTTTATTTACAGTTACAAGCATGTGTGAAATTTTACGTTCTTTATCTACTGCTGAAAAATTTCTCCACCTGGAAAGATTAAAATTAAGCCTTGGTATCTCTTTGATGCTTGGCTTTATCCCAAAGTTTTTTGAAATCTGGGAAGACACTGAACTTGCCTATAAAAGCCGTAAGGGCAGGGGCAATCTTGTAAAGTTAATAACCCTGATTCCAATTATTATTGACAGGCTTATGGAAAAAGCCGCAGTCATGGCTGAGGCATTGGAGTCAAGGGGCTGTGTTTAGGTTTAGGCAAAATCATATTTCACTCTACCTTGAACCTCGAAACTTCTTTTATCAAAGAATCAATGGCCATGCGGTTTTTGCCGCTTATCTCATTAACATGGTTAAATGAAACATTCATATGATCTGCGCTGGCTGCAATTTCATTAATGCCCAGGGTAATCTCCTGCGTTGCTTTTTCCAGATTCTCACTTTCCGCTATTACTTCTTTTGCCCCTTCAAGCATTTCATGAGACCCTGTTTCTACCTGGCGGGTAATTTCATTAACATTTCCAACGCCGTCAAGAATTTGCTTGCTTCCTACTCCCTGCTCCTCCATTGAGTTACGGATATTCTCCTCTTGTTCAGCAACGGTTTTGATGTTTTTATCAATCGCCTCAAATCTATTGAGTACATTATCAGTGGAGCGGGTTATTTTATCAATGGATTCTTTTATTTTCTGGAGTACCGTTCCAATGGTTTTTGACTGGTCGCTTGAACTCTGCGCCAGTTTGCGGATTTCGCCGGCAACAACGGCAAATCCCTTGCCTGAATCCCCGGCATGGGCAGCTTCAATCGCGGCGTTCATGGACAGTAAATTTGTCTGGCTGGCGATATTTTCCATTACCGCGTTGATTTCAAAAAGCCCTTCTGACTGGCGGGCTATTTCCTGTATATCCTGAACCACCTCCGACAGACTGGTCCGCCCGACTTCCGAGGCTTCTGTCAATGTTTTTACATTTTCGTCGTTTTTAACAAGCGTTTCGGTAACTGAACGGGTATTTGCAACCATTTCTTCAATAGCCGATGATGCTTGAGATACATTAGTGCTTTGGTTTTCAACGTGACTGTTAAGTTTATTAATGTTCACTACAAGCTGTTCCATAGTGGCGTGGGTTTCAGTGACGCTGGCGGATTGGTTAATTATGCGGCCTTTAATATTTTGTACTGCGTTTGTTATTTCTTTCATTGAAGATGCAGTCTCGTTCATATCACCTGCCAGATCACTGCCGATGCCTGATAAAGCAGCCACTTCATTTTTAATGTTTGATATCAGACTTTTAATGCTTTCCTGTGTCTCAATCAATAATAATGCCATTTGAGAGATTTCATCTTTACCTTTTACTTCTATATTTTGTGTAAAGTCTCCTGCAGCAATTCCCTTTAATGTGCCAAAAAGCCGGACAATGGCTTTTGTAAGTATCATGCTGAAGCGCAGGGAAATAATTATTACTGCTAATATCATAACAAGGCAAAGTACAATCGTGGTGATTAAAACCTGCCTAAAATCCCTGGTAAACTCTTCTGTGGTGCCGGTCGTTACAATGAACCAGTCCATACCTGAGATGGGCATTGATGCCCAATAAGTATTGCCTATTACCTTGACATCAACATCGGACGAAGATATTTGAATGCCTATTCCTTCTGTTTCAAAAAAATTGCGCTCCATTATATAATCACTGTTATGGTGTACAAGGTAAAGACCGTCGCTGCTTATTATAAAAGTATTTCCATCTCCGGTTATTGTACGGCTGGTAACAATTTCGGTAAGTACATCAAGGAATACATCCACCCCCACAATGCCGATAATTTCCCCGTCAAGCTCCGCTGTTCTAACCATACTTACACAGAGCAGGCCTGTATTGGAATCTATGTAAGGGTCGGTTATCGCTGTCCTTCCTGGATTTTCCATTCCTGTGATAAACCAGGGCCGTAATATCTGATCCCATTGCGGATTATCTCCATAGGGGTCCCAATCAGTTGCTGTAACAAAATAACCGCCGTCAAAACGGGAAATTACTGTACCGTAAAACATCTCGCCGGCAGCAGCAACACTAGCCATCATATCAGGCAAAACCCTCTCCATTTCACCAGGAGTATCAATATTGGCAACCATTGCCGCGACAATACTTGTTAAATTCATTGCCGGTTCAAGAGCGTTTAGGATATCCAGGTTAAGATAACGCATGTTTATACCTGCTGTTGAACGGAGGTTCCGGTTGCTGATTTCGGCAAGATTAGAGAGAAATCTCCATGATAATATAAAAGAAACAGAAAGCACCAAAGAAAGGCAGAGAATGACTATCCGCCTTGCCAAAACGGATTTTTTCATCGATTTATTTGCCATATAATACTCCCCAAAAACTTCTAATCCTCCATAATTATAAAGTTTTTTACCTTAGAATTCCAGTGTATTTACTTGTTTAAATAAATGTGCATGAATGCCCTATTGTTGAAATAATTATATAAAGTTGCTAACATAATCTTTATAAACATTAAACGGATAAAACTATGCTTGTTTTAAAATTTGGCGGTACATCTGTCGGATCCCCGGAGGGGATTGAAAAAATCATCAGTATTCTCAAAGACGGTGAACACCGTGAAAGGACAGGAGTTGTTGTTGTTTCTGCGCTTTCAGGTATAACAGACCTTCTTATTGATATAAGCAAAAAAGCTGCTGCTGATGAAGAATATCAGAATAAAATTGATGAAATAAAACAACGGCACAGGGAAATAGCTGAATACTTTTTAAAAGGCGAAGCTCTTGATAAAGCCATAGCCAAAACAGAATCTCAAATATCAAAACTAAATATGGTTTTATCAAGCGCCTCGGTTTTAAGGGAACTTTCACCGCGTACCCTGGATATGACCATGAGTTTTGGCGAGCGTATGTCAGCATGCCTTATTGCCGCAATACTTTGTTCAAGAGACTTGCCCTCAGAATACCTTGACGCAAGGCCCTTAATCAAAACCGATAATACATTTGGCAAAGCGCGCTTTTTACCTGAAGAAACATATCCAAAGATCAAGGATTTTTTTAATTCCATAAAAGCTGATAAAAAAACAGGCTTAAAGCCCTTGCAAATAGCAACTGGTTTTATTGGAAGCACTTCTGATGAATCAATAACAACACTTGGAAGGGGAGGCTCTGACCTAACAGCAGCCATTTTCGCGGTTGCTCTTGATGCAGAAGAACTTGAAATATGGACAGATGTTGACGGTATGCTTACAGCAGATCCAAGGCAGGTCAAAAATGCTTTTAGAATAAAAAACATCTCTTACGCAGAAGCCATGGAGCTTTCCCATTTTGGCGCAAAGGTAATTTATCCGCCTACTGTAAAATCCGCGCTTGAAAAACGCATACCCATAAGAATCAGAAATACATTTAATATATCATCCCCTGGAACAGCAGTAATTTGGGAGGCAGAAGGCGGAGCATATCCCATACGCGGCATAAGCTCAAACAGCAATATCGCCCTTGTAAGTGTTGAAGGCCCGGGCATGGTAGGTGTAACCGGATTTTCCGCACGTCTTTTTGGCGCAATGGCAAAAAATGGTATTAACATTATTTTTATTACTCAGAGTTCAAGCGAGTATTCCATCTGCTTTGCAGTGCTTCCGCCTGACGCTGATACTGCTGTAAAGGCTGCTGCCGAAGAGTTTGACCGCGAGATTTCTGTTGGCACTATAGAACAACCCACTGTAGAAAAAGACCTTTCCATAATCGCGGTTGTGGGCGCAAACATGAAAAAAACATCCGGCATTTCCGGTAAGGTTTTTCACGCGCTTGGCAGAAACGGCATAAGCGTTGTTGCCATAGCTCAAGGGTCTTCTGAGACAAATATCTCGGCTGTTATTGCAAAGCAGGATGAGACAAAAGCATTAAACGCAATCCACGAGGCATTTTTCCTTTCCGGTGTGCGCTCTGTAAATCTTTTCCTTATGGGAACAGGGCATATAGGCGGAACACTCCTGGATCAGATTGCTGAACACAGGGAAATCCTTGCAGATGAATTTAAAATAAGCATAAAACTTGTTGGTGTTGCGGACTTGCGGGGCATGCTGCTTGATGAAAACGAACTTGACCCGGCAGATGTCAGGGCCATGTTTAAAATCGATGCAGACACTCAAACACAGACAGAAAGCCAGGCAAAGCTTAAGGCAAGGCTTAAACCCCTTGACCTCACTGCCTTTGTCGCTGAGATGAAGACCATGAACCTGCCAAACTCCTGTTTCTGCGACTGTACTGCTTCTGATGATGTGGCAGGCTGGTATGCTGAGATACTAAAGTCCTCCATCCCCATTGTTACGCCTAACAAGCGCGCCAATTCCGGCCCTCTTGGTTATTACAAGACACTTACAGGTTTTTCAAGAAGCCGCGGCATACCTTATTTATATGAAACAACAGTGGGCGCTGGCCTGCCTGTGATCTCAACCCTGCGCGACCTTTATATGTCAGGGGACAAGGTACGCCGCATAGAGGCTGTGCTTTCAGGTACATTGAGCTTTATATTCAATAATTTTGACGGTTCAAAAACCTTTTCTAGCCTTGTAAGGGAGGCAAAGGAAAAAGGCTATACAGAGCCTGATCCAAGGGACGACCTCAATGCCATGGATGCAGCGCGCAAGGCCCTTATCCTGGCGCGTGAATGCGGTATGCCGCTTGAGTTTTCTGCAGTGGAAATCGAGCCAATTTTACCGGCCTCCTGTTTTGAAGCAAAAAGCGTTGAAGAGTTTTTTACAGAGCTTTCCAAATATGATGATGATTTTGAAAAACAGCGCAAAGAAGCAGAGGCACAGGGAAAGAGCCTGCGCTATATTGCTGTAATCGAAGAAAACACCGCAAGGCTTTCCTTAAGATCAGAACCTTCTTCAAGTCCTTTCCTGTCATTAACAGATTCTGATAATATCGTTGTTATTAAAACTGACAGGTATTCCACATTGCCCATGGTTATAAAAGGCCCGGGCGCAGGTGCGCAGGTAACAGCTGGCGGCATTTTTGCAGACATTGTGCGCATAGCCAGGACTCTGGTATAGTAATACCTGGTATAATACCTTAAGAGAGGGTTTTTATGAATAAACTATCGAAGATTTTTTCTTTAATGTTAATTATTGTATTTTCCCTTATATTGACCACCTGCGGAGACTGGGGAGATTGGAGAAAAGTTGATAGGTTTCATGACAGACTGCAAGGAACCTGGGAAGCACAGAGAGGTGGTTTTCCTTATGAAGGCAGTACCATAAGTATTGTCTCAACAAGAATAAGGATTACAGGCTTCGATATAGTTATGATGAATGACCATGGACACAATAATACACAACGCCCATTCAGCACAATTGCAGCCAGGGGTAATTATTTAGATGGATATTCAGAAGGGGATTTTAATTACTCAGACATTTCCAGCGGGTTTATGTATATAGAAGATGCAAATGGTGTATGGAGACCAGCCATTCCCTTTATATATAATCCTAGGGGTGATAAAGATATACTTGTTTTTGAATTTGGCGATTATACTGAAATTTTAACAAGAACAAGTTTTTAATTTATAAAGCTTTACAAGGGGATGCATAATGAAAGACGAAACAAAATGCCTGCACTCAGGATATAAGCCAAAAAACACAGAGCCGCGTGTTATGCCGATTTATCAGAGCACAACCTATGTCTATGACTCAACAGAGAGCATAGGAGCTGTGTTTGATGACCCGACAATAAGCCTTATATATTCCCGCTTTGCCAACCCCACTGTTATGGCTGTTGAAGAAAAAATCGCAGAGCTTGAAGGCGGCATTGGAGCAATGTGTACATCATCCGGCCAGGCAGCAACCCTGCTCTCAATTTTAAATATATGTGATGCAGGCGACAGCTTTATAAGCACAAGCCATGTGTACGGCGGGACAATCAATCTGTTTTCATTCACCCTAAAGAAAATGGGTATAGAGTGTATTTTTGTAAACAGTGAAGCTAAAGAAGAAGAGATACATGCGGCATTTAAACCAAATACAAAAGCGGTTTTTGGAGAAACCCTGGCAAACCCGGCCTTAAGTGTTTTGGACATTGAAAAAATGGCAAAAATTGCCCACAGCCATAACGTCCCCTTGATTATCGACAATACATTTGCAACGCCAATTCTCTGCAAGCCCTTTGATTTTGGCGCAGACATTGTCATTCATTCCACGTCAAAGTACATGGACGGACATGCGCTTCAAGTTGGAGGGGTAATCGTAGACAGCGGCAAGTTTGACTGGACAAAGGGAAATTTCCCGGGCCTGACAGAACCAGATGAATCATACCGCGGAATAATTTATACAAAAGACTATGGCAAGATCGCTTATATATTAAAAGCCAGGATGCAGCTTATGCGAGATTTTGGCGTTTATCCGTCTGCTCATTCTGCATTTTTGCTGAATATTGGACTTGAAACATTGGGCATAAGAATGCAAAAGCACACAGAAAATGCCATGAAAGTCGCCAGGTTTTTGGAAACACAAGGCATGGTTGAGAAGGTCAATTATCCAGGTCTTGAAAACGATAAATATTACGAGCTTGGAAAAAAATACCTTAAAGGCGCAAGCGGCGTTATATCGTTTGTTGTCAAAGGCGGCAAAGAAAACGCGGTTAAGTTCATGGACTCGCTCAAACTTGCGTCTAACGAGGTGCATGTTGCAGATATAAGAACCTGCGTTTTACATCCGGCAAGCTCGACACACAGGCAGTTAAGCGACGATAAGCTCATTGCAGCAGGCATAAACCCCGGCATGATCCGCCTGTCAATAGGGCTTGAAAATATAGATGATATTATTGACGACTTAAGCCAGGGGTTCAGTACTTTATCTTAGGTAAAGGTCTGAATCCTCTATTTTTGCAAGAACATTCTTAAAGTTTCCCATGTCCCAGGCAAGATCAATAAGAGTGTATTTTGTTGTTATCATCTGAGCTTTGTATGCTGTTGCAATAACATCTTCTGGTTTAAGTCCCAATGCCTTTGCTGCGTTTGGACAGTCAGCTCGTTCAAGCATTTTTTTAAGTTCTGTATATGGCTTTAGCCTTTCCAGAACTCTTTCGCGTATCTCTTTCCATGAATCCCTGAAAGCCTGGTTCACAGCTTCTGCTGTTTTATCATCAGAAAATTTTTCCATATTGGTATTTACTATATCATCGCGGGCAGGGCTCGAATTATACAATGCCAGTACTTCTGCCTTTCTTTCATCTCTTGAAGGACGTTTAAATCCCTTAGGTACTTCAGGAGGACCAGAAGGATCGCTGAAAAAGATTTCTGTAAAGGCTGTGGCTGCAAGGGTACCTATGGCTACCTTATGGCCGTGTGTATAAGGCACACCGTTTAATGACAGGCCTTCCATTTCCCATACATGGCTGAACAAATGCTCGCAGCCTGATACAGGTCTTGAATCCTTGTAATACTGCATTGAAAAACCTGTTATGGCCAGGGAGCTGAAAAGCACTTCTATTGCGTCACGGCTTCCGCGGCTTGCGTCTACTGATTTTTCAAGTGAATCCAAAAGACTGTCCTGCGTCATTGCCCAGCAAACCTTGTCAATTGCAGGTGCTCTTATGGCTCCAGCTTTTCCGGCATATTCAGCCACGATCCAGTCAGTCCCTGCAATGATCTTGCTTGCAAGATCCCCAAACCCTGATGAGGCAAGATAGGGCGGGGCAGAAGCGATAATATCAGTATCTGCTGCCACAACCTTCGGGGCAGGGCAGGATATGGTCTGCTTGTAATTGTTTTTTACGAGCGCTGCGCCGTTAGGCGTAAAGCCATCCACAGAGGAAGCTGTTGGCACGCAAAAATACTCAAGACCAAGTTCGGATGAAGTGCATTTTACAATATCGTTTATGGTTCCGGCTCCTATGGATACAGGAATGATATTATCAAACGTGCTGATATTTTTAACAAGTAATTTTACATAATCATACTCAGCATGAAGCCGTGGCTCTCCTGGAAATATATGCTCGCCAGCGATTTTTTTTCCGGCTTTGGAGAGTATTTCCCTTAATTTAATGCCAGCTGCCTTTTCTGTGTTTTCGTCACTGATAAGGTAGAGTCCGGAGCCTTTTGGGAAAAAAGCATCAAGCAGGGCAGGTACTTTTTCCAGGGCATTTTTTTCAAGAACAAGTTCTTTTGTTTCGTCCGCGTGTTTAAGACATTCTTTTATATTCATGGTTTACTGTATCATATAATTTATAATATAGTAAGAGTTAATTTTATGATTATTGGAAACCTTCGGTTTCCTTCCGATTAAAAGAAAAGAGGTGTATATGCCCGTAGCAGATCTTATAAAAGAAACACTAGGTTCCCAGTCAATGATTCGCAAGATGTTTGAAGAAGGGAAGCTCTTGAAAAAGCAGTATGGAGAAGACAAGGTTTTTGACTTTTCTTTGGGAAACCCGGACCTTGATCCCCCGCCTGCTTTTAGCCAAACACTTCTAAAGTTTGCAAATAATGATAAAAAAGGTGTCCACGGGTATATGGCCAATGCGGGTTTTCCGGAAGTAAGGGACATAATCGCAGAAAAGGCCTCAAAAGAGCAAAATGTAAAAATAGATGGGTCGCATATAATTATGAGCTGCGGTGCTGCCGGTGGTCTTAATGTGGTATTCAAAACCATTCTTAATCCAGGGGATGAAGTAATAGTCTCCTGTCCGTATTTTATGGAATACCGCCCCTATGCAACAAACCACGGCGGCCGCATTGTCGAGGCAGCAAGCCTGGCAGACTTCTCCCTTGACCTCAATGCAATAAAAGAAAAGCTTAGTCCCAAGACAGCTGCTGTTCTTATAAACTCACCCAATAACCCAACAGGAAAGATCTATACAGCACAGGCAATCGCAGAACTTGCCTCAATTATGGAGGAGCATGGAAAAAAATGCGGCCGCATGCCCTACCTTGTCTCTGATGAACCTTACCGCGATATAGTCTACGACAATGTTGTGGTTCCTCCCATACTTTCTGCATACAAAGAATCCATTGTAGTTTTTTCATATTCCAAGAGTCTTTCCCTTTCAGGAGAACGAATCGGCTATATAGCAGTAAGCCCGGAAATATCTGATAAAGAAAATCTGTTGGCAGCAATGGTTTATGCAACAAGAATCCTGGGGTTTGTAAATGCGCCGGCCCTGATGCAGCGCATGGTCGCAGAGCTTGTATCAGCAAAAGTTGCTGTGGATGTTTATGCACAGCGCCGCAATGCTTTTACAAAAATTCTTGACGAGGCTGGGATTGAATACGCCAAACCAGACGGCGCTTTTTATTTATTTTGCAAAGTTCCTGGAAACGGAGATGACAAGGCCTTTGTCGAGCATTTAAAAAGCCATTTAATATTGGGAGTGCCGGGTACAGGCTTTGGCAAACCCGGCTGGCTGCGCCTGGCTTATTGCGTTGATGAAAAGATTATCAATGCCTCTGGCCCGGCCTTCAAAAAAGCCATGTCTGAATGGTGAAGTCACCTGCGCTATTATACTTGACTTATCGGGCATTTTTTCCTTATGATAGCAAATTAATAGGGCAAATTTTGAACATTTTACCCTGGAATAATAGTCTGTATGGGCTGTTAAAAAACACACATTAAGGGGATTTTTTATGAAAAACATGTCCAAATTTTTAGGAATTATTATATTAGCAGTACTAATCGCCTTTTCCATAACAGCCTGTAATCCCAGTGGATCTGATGATACACCTTCGGGAATAACTGCCATAGGCTCTGGTGCATTGACTTTAACAATCTACGATGGTGTTGCCAGGTCCAGCCGCAATATGGTACAGGGTAATAATTACGAATTGACAATACGCAGACCTGAACGCAGGACTGAACTAACAACTGAACAAGACATTGGTTATTTTATCTCAGAAACAATTACTGTAACTGTTACAAATATTGTGGAAACAGGCGGATTTAGAACATTTACCCTGTCTCCGGTGGGTGCTGCTGCAATAAACAAGTACGGTGAATCTTTTGAAATCACCATGGACCAGCAAGGTAATATGATTCAGCTTAATGGTCTTAAAGGAAGCCAAACAAGTGCATTGATTCCTGTGGGAGATAATAGCAGCAGCCTGGATGGAGCATGGTTTTTATGGTATACCAGCGTAGATGAACTTAAGTCGAATGTCATAATAATTAATGGAGATTTTGTTTCATTTTCAGATACATTACATAATTCTGATGGTACTGTAAATATTAATGAAGATCCAACATTTCAAAGACTTAATTTTGTACGTGTTGGAAATAAATTGATAGTTTCCAATCCTGAGATTTGGGAAAATGGTGTTGGTGATAATCTTGGACAGTGGGTTTATCATGCCGGTCAATTGACTGAAGTTGATATGTTAGAACAAACACCCAATACACTGACGATCGAGCCTATTGAAAATACTGCAACAGATGGTGTGGGGTACTTGAACAGAATAAATACTAATTAGTAATTATTTAAAAAAACCCAGCAGCTTTTCCTCAGACATACTCTGGTTCTCGCGGGTCTTGAGATTGCGCAGCGTATAATTATTTGCATTTTCTTCATCAGGAATTATAAGCCAGGACAGTCCCTTTTTTTCTGCAAGAACATATTGTTTTTGGAGTTTTGCCTCGTCCAGAAAAACCTCGCAAGCCATGCCTTTTGCACGGAACCTTTCCGCTAAAGCCTGACAGAGGCCAGAGTCTTTTTCCTTTAAGCAGGCAATGGCAATGTCCGCGTAAGAGGACTTTGTGTTAAGCTTGCCCAGGGTTTCCAGGGCTGCTATCAAACGGTCTATGCCTATGGATGTTCCAACACCGCCAACAGCTTCTCCGGAATTGGGCTTTGTATAAAGGCCAACAAGATTGTCATAGCGGCCGCCAGAGCACACAGAGCCTATATCCGGCAAATCATTAAGAAAAGACTCAAAAACAATGCCTGTATAATAATCAAGGCCTCTTGTAATTGCAGGGTCTAGAACAAAGGTTTTTTCTGTTCCTGTGTCAAGCATAAACTGGTGTATAAGATAAAGACATTCTGCTTCAGGGCAATTCTCTGAATCACTGCCTGTGGCTGCCTTGTTCAATGTTTTTAGTTTTTCTTCAAAGCTTCCGCTGGCTTCAATATAATCAAGCACAGCTTTTGCCTTGTCTCCTATTTGTTCCCTTAACAGGTTTTCAGTTTCCTGTCTGCCTATCTTTGAGAGTTTGTCAACAGTGCGTAAAATCTCAACAGACTTATCCATTACTTCAAGACGGGACAGAAAGCGATTAAAAAGCCCACGGTGATTATAGCGAATGGTTATACTGCATTTTTCTTTGTCCTGGCTTACCATCTCCAGGGAATTTTTCATCACAAGGAGAATCTCAAAATCAGAGGCTGCACTATGACTGCCCACTATATCAAAATCGCATTGGATAAACTCGCGGTAACGTCCCCTTTGGGTGTTTTCTCCGCGCCAGACTTTTGCTATATGGTAGCGCTTAAATGGCAGATAAAGTTCTTCTCTGTGCTGGGCCATAAAACGGGCAAAAGGCACTGTTAGATCAAAGCGCATGGCTACATCCCTGCCGCCATTATCATTAAAACGGTATATCTGTTTTTCTGTTTCCCCGCCGCCCTTGCCAAGCAGTATATCTGCATATTCCAGGACAGGGGTATCTATGGGAACAAAACCATAAGCACGGAATGATTTTTCGAGCGACTCAAGAATGTCGCGGCGGGCAATTTCTGAAGAAGGAAGAAAATCCCTAAATCCTTTTAATACACGGGGTTCAATATAATCTGCCATATTATGTTAACCATCTCTCCAATTCATATTATTTTTATGGTACCAGTATTCATCAATAATTTCTACAAGTTCAGGGCTTAGTGCCAGAGACGCCTGTGTTCTGATCAGGCCCTGGGGCAAAGTAACTGCTTCATTTATGGTACCTGTTGTTGTAACACGGTATTTTCTAAAAAACAGGTGGTATGTAACTGAAGTACCTACAGCTCTTAGAGGAGCGCCCGCAGCTTCAAGATGGTGAATATTTTTGCTTGAAATTGTAAATATTTGTATACGCTTTGCTTCCTGTCCTGAGCTGGATATTGTTGCAAATAAATTATACCCCATAAGTTTGGCTGTGTCCGGTGTCATGTGAATAATGTTATTTGCATAATCTTCGTATTGTACTTTTATTAGTTCCTGGGATTCAAAGTAAGCTCCCATTATATTGATCATGGCTTCTGGATTTGTCTTCATTTCCATTACAAAAAGTCCGGCATTATCACGGCCTTTCATTTGCCCGATTGTCAGCAAAGAACATCGCAGAAAAAATTTTAATGGTTGAGGTTTTTTATCTGGATTAAATGTTATGGACAGCCCAACCATCTGGTTTACATATTTTTGGAAAAAAATTAATTCCTGGGCAGAAAGCGAAGCCATAAAAATTGAACGCTTAAACCCAAGTTGATAAGGTATACAGAGTATTACATAATCTTCTATTTTAATGGAGCAGCTTGTGCGATCTATTCCAAGTTTTGCAAGGGCATAGGGACTACAGGCAATACTTTGGTCGCTAAACCTTGCAAGATATTGATCCTTGCCTTGAGGCACACTAGCCATTCTTAACTCCGCTTTTTCCCTTCATTAGTCAAAATCTATCAATAATGTAGATTTATTATCGATATACTACCATTTAGTATTAAATTAATACTTTATGAAGTATTTTTCAAGGTTAATTATCGGAAATTTTAAACAACTATGGGTGTTTTCGACATCCATAGGATGTCCCGGGCAGCTTCAATGTCCCAAAAATGGTGGTTTGCGAAGCAAAGTTTCGCAAACACCTACGATGCACGAAGTTATTAATTTCGTGCATCGGGTATGTATACGCCGTTTTAATGGCGTATACATTACTAGAAAATCAGTGAGAAAATAAAGATGCTGATCATACTGGCAAAACCCAGTACAAGTGTGCCAAGTGTTTGTGTCTTATAGCCTTTTTCCGGTGTCATGCCGCCAAAGTTGGTAACAACCCAGAAGTAGGAGTCATTCGCGTGGGACACTGTCATGGCGCCTGCTGCAACAGCCATTACTGCTAAAGCTGCCCTGGCCGGAGAACCTAGTCCGAGCGCACCAAGCATTGGAGCCACAATAACTG
>Ga0099364_10002604_pt1 | contig 28627 bp, 30 predicted proteins | sample TergutTh196P3_FD_73070 | JGI IMG/M metagenome (GOLD analysis project Ga0099364, IMG submission 73070) | Microcerotermes parvus P3 segment gut microbial communities from Pointe-Noire, Republic of the Congo - Th196 P3 | ecosystem: Host-associated > Arthropoda: Insects > Digestive system > Gut ... | reverse complement strand
CTGTTCAGGTAGAGGGCGGCAAGCTTACTATTGAGTCTAATAAGGACGAAGAAAAGACCAATGGCGAAGAAAAAAACGGCAGCTACCTAATCCGGGAACGCCGGAAACTTTCCTTTAAGCGTTCGTTTACCCTGCCGGAAAATGCCGATACCGAAACGGTTTCTGCTGTCTTTAAAAACGGCGTCCTTTCCCTGGAAATAAAAAAACGGACAGAAAGCGCCCGTCGTCTTATCGAGATTAATGCCGGTTAAGCAAGTAATTATCCGGGGCAGACATATCTGCCCCGGACTTTACTGATACACCACAATATGGTAAATCAGTTCACCGGTATCTGTATTATAAACCCATCTTTTAAAACTTAGCGGAACATGGATATCATGCACTCTATTATCGCTGAACTCATCAACAATAATTACAACCCGTACAATCAAATATTCTGATGCCAGTCTTCTGGTTTCATTTTCTGCTGCAAGCCATTCAACCCTGTTTACCTGCGGGGTCTGCGGCCACACATTGGCAATAAAAAATGTCATAAGGGCATTCTCGTGGGTATCGTTAAAATCGGCATTGGGCGCCATGTGTCCCCGGTCATAGCCGGAATTGGTATAATCGGCATGTCTGGGTAATGAGTGACCGTTTTCCAATAAAAGCCTTTGTAAAATACCGCCGTCCCTGTTTTGTGTAAAATTTGCCGATGGCCGTCTAACGCCAGTGCTTTCCGCCCGTTCTCTTGTTAAAATATATTCAATAATGTGCGGGCCTCTGCGAATGGCATCATAGCAGCCGGAATAAAGCAGTTCTTCATTATAGGATACTTCAAACGAAAAATGGTCAGGCAGATCACAGGCAAAAAGAATCGATAAGCGAAAAAGCAATAATACAAGCAATAGTTTTTTCATTTTTATGTTAATTTCTAACCCCTAATTATCACCCAACTTCTCCAGCTCTTTTTCCACTTCCTTTAGGCGTTTGCTTAAGGTAACAATAGTCCTTTCAATACGCACTTTTTCTTTTTCCAATCGCTCTTTCTGATCATCTTCTGTCTGAGCCAGGGTAGAAATATTTCGTTTTTTTAAAGCGGTCTTGACAGAATCGGGGCTTTTTCCGGAAAGCAGAGCTTGTTCGGCGCCCTCCCGATCTTCCTTATTGCGGATTCCGGCAAGATAGCGCATATTGTCTGCACCCACGCCGGGGTCCAAATCGTATTGGTACATCTTTATTGCAGTTTGAGCAGCAAGTCTTGGAATACGCAGGACCCGGTCTACATAGTCATCGAAGCGGCCGCCTATCTTATCGCATAATTCATTGGCTTTAAGGAGCAGTTTGCCCAATTCCTTTACAAGATTGCCATTTTCTTCCAGAAATTTCTTTTTTATTAAATCGGTAATTTTTTTAAGTTCCGGTGAACCGAAAAATTCCGCCGGGCCTTTTTGAGAAGCAGTTTTTCCTTCTATGGTTTCATTTGCGGAATTAGTATAAAAAATATTCCGGTAAACTTTTTTCTTTTCCGCTTTTTCCAGCAGCTCATGAAAGATAGCCCAAAATTCAGAAGTATGGGCTCTGGAAGAAAGATTTCCTCCACGGGCACAAGCATGCAGGTGGTGGGCATATTCATGAATTGCCGTATACATTAAAAGGCCTTCTCCGTTCTGTTCTCCGGAAAAATTCCTGTTATGCAGGAGAATTTCTCTGGTATCTGTTTTGTAAAGGCCGTTTACCCTGCCGCTCTTTTTTCCGGTAAAAATAACAGAAAATTCCTGCGGCGCATCGGCTATGGAAAGGAGGGCCTTTTTTACCTGATCCTGGTTCATACACACGCCGCCAACAGCGCTTCTGCGTCCAGTTCACATGCTGTACATGGCATAACTATTCCCCAATTTTCCAGCACTTCCGGGTGGATTTCGCCGAACACCCCGATGTGTTTATTCTGATACAAAATTGCAGCGGCCCTGCCTGGAATAAAGCGGCTGTCATCGGCCTCTTCTACATCGTACTCCCGCAAGAGATAATAAAACAGGGTTTGAACTTGTCCGGTGATAGTGTTAAAGTTTACATCAGATCCGGCATGGAGGAAACCAAGATACTGCCTGGTTACTGATCCATAGTTATTATCTTTATCAAGATAGGCAACCTTGCCTGTTTCAAAGATTCGGTGGGGATACAAAGCATTGGCAGATATTGATTCGCTTATTAACAGCGATGTTAGAATGTTGTCCCGGATATATTCGTAATTTTCTGTCATGGGATTGGATATCTGAATTATCCTATCGCCTGTTCCCCGCATTTTTTCTACCAGGTCTTTACGGGAACCAAGATAGTTATAGATCATTTCCTGATACCCCATACCAACCATAACTTCTTTGATCTGCCGGCTAAAAACTGTAAGCGGAGTTATGCGGCCTACAGTAAAATCCCGCGGACGCTCTGGTTTGAAGCTATTTAGGCCCCTGCCTATCATTATATCTTCCATTACATCTGCTGCATGAATATAGTCATTGCGGTATTCCGGAGGCCATGCCCGTACACCGTCTGCTTTTGTATTGTTATCACCGCCGGCACCGCGTTCGCTGTCTTTGGCTGCTTCTGCCCTGACACCCATACGGGCCAGGGCTTTTATACAATCCTCTGTACAGATTGCTTCGCCAAGGAATTTTTCGATACGGTTTAGGGAACAAAAAACCGGTTCCTGAAAATAATAGGGAGATAAACATTTGCGGCCAAAAGGCGTATCAAATTCATACTCTACTTCTACCGGCTCTATGGTAAAACCATTCTCTGCCAAATCGCAGGCAACAATGGACGCAGCGAGGGTAACCAGGTTTTGATCGGTCCCTGTTAATTCTACAAAAAGGTCAGTATCCCCCACCTGCACAGCGCCAATATCAGCAGAATTTATTATGGGCGGATAAGAAAGTACATCTCCCTGTGAATCGGTTAAAAAAGGATGTATTTTTTCATGTTCCTGGATAAAGGCATATTCTTTTCCCTTTGGATGCTGTTTTAGGATTTCACGGAGTGTTAAGGGACTGTCCCACTGGAGTGGTACAAAAGAAACACTGTCCGGGTCTACACCTTTATAAATAATGGGCCACTGTATCTTTGAAATCCGGTACAATCCCATGGACATAGAACGCCGCTTTCTTCCATAATTCCAGATTAATTTTTCCTGGGTTTGGATCATATCCCGCAATAAGGGATCGTCGATGGTTTTACCGGTGGCAATAAAACCTGCCAGATAGGGCCTTACTTTCTGTACGGTCTTTTCGACTATCACTTTATATTTTGGGGCTTTTGAAGCCGAATCTTCTTTTCTTGCAATAAAAGGATACTCCGGAATGGCTTCTTCGTTATAGACCCGCAGTTGGCGTGCGCATCCGGCAGTGCTCCAAAGATCCGGCCTGTTGGTATCGTTTAATTCAATCTTCAAAACACGTTCTGCAGGCGGAAGGGATGTATCGCTATCTTCGTCAAGTTCCGCTTTGGCGCAGGTTAAGGCTTCTTCGAATTCTTCCCTTGTATTCCAGCGGCGGCCTATCAGTTTATAAAAAACTTCTTCGTTGACTTCAATCTTTGGCATTCACTGTTTCCTTTGCTCGTCGTAATCTAACGTTTTCTATATCATGACTGAACAGTTCCCGCAGATCGTTTAGTCCCAAAGCCAGGAGCGCCATGCGATCTATACCAATTCCCCAGGCTGCAACCGGAACATTTACTCCCAGGCTTTCTGTTACTTCGGGCCGGAAAATTCCCGACCCGCCCATTTCAAACCAGCCCAATACGGGGTGTCTTATATGAACTTCTACAGAAGGCTCGGTAAAAGGAAAATATCCGGGAACATATTTTACTTCTTTTGCTCCTGCCACTTCCAGGGCAAACATTTCCAGCATTCCCAAAAGTGTTTTTAGGTTTACATCCTCTCCCAATACAATCCCTTCGGTCTGGTAAAAGTCCGGAAGGTGGGTAGCATCTACCCTGTCATAACGGAAGCAGCGGACTATGCCAAAGTACTTGCCGGGTATTTTTGCATTAGGCAGGGTTTTGGCAGACAGGACAGTTCCCTGGCTGCGAAGGATTAAACGCCTCGTAAAATCCCTGTCAAAAATATAATTCCATCCCCTGCTGCCGGTAGCTCCTCCGTTTTCGTGAGCCGCTGCAACATTGGAAAGCCAGGGTTCTTCTATGGCTTTGGCATGGGTTGTATTTGCTATACGGTATACATCGTGTATGTCCCTTGCAGAATGGAACTGAGGCATAAACAAGGCATCTGAATTCCAGAATTCTGTTTCTACAAGGGGGCCGTCGAATTCTTCAAAACCCAAAGAAGAAAGTTTATCTTTTACATCTTCCAGAAATTGTGCATAGGGATTGGTACGTCCGGGAATAAGCCGTGCAGGTGGAATTTTAATATTATATGAACGAAATATCTTTCCCTTCCAGGAACCGGTTTCCAGCATATCCTGGGTAAGGGTTCCTATTTCCTCTCCGGAAATTCCCGCTGCTTTAAGCGCTATTGCAGCAGCTTCGGCTGGGACAGAGCCGTCTTCTTTTACAGTAAAGCCATAAACCACCGTTTCTCGTTCAATTTGACGGAAAGCAGCATTAGAAGCACCTCGTTTTTTTGCAATACCGGAAATAAACTCTTTTTCTGCATCGTTTAGCGAAGCTTCGGCTAACAGGCCTTCTTCGGACATTACCATTTTTTTAAACAAACCCCGCAAAAGGGAAAAATGTGCAAATACAGGATTTTTGGTGGGGTCTTCAAGATATTCAAGCGGCAGGGTTATGGTTACTTTTTTATCGCTGTCCATGGCTAATACACCAAGTTTGGAAAGATGTCCAAAAGCGCTGCCAATATCCTTGTTTTCCATTTTTAGATCCTGGGCTATTTCCTGCAATAGCGGTTTTTCCTGCATTTTTAATCTTTGCCGTATCAATTCCAATATTCGTTCTTCGGGGCTCCCCTTTTCTTTCCATTCCTGGCCTAAAACAGTCAGCTCATAAAAAATTGCTGTTTCCCTTTTTAACTCGCTGACAAGTCCCTTGCCGGCCAGCCAGGATAGTGCCTGGTTCCCGTTACCGCTCTTTAATTGTAATTCTTTTTCTACCTTCGAAATGGTAAGTTCATCCCCTTTTTTATAGTGAAGGATTATTTTTATCTCCAAAGGATGAAGGTTTTTTACTATGCTGTGCATACCGATGAAATTCCTTAGTTACTTTACTATAGAATACCAGTTATTTTTTGGATATATCAAGCATATCATTAACAATAACAAGAAGGCGGCTGGATTTGCTGTTTACTTTTTCAAGGCAATCGGAAATTCTTTTTGGATCATTTGTATCCTTTGCAGCAGTTAAAATACCAATAATATCGCCCAGCGGAGTAACAATTTCTTCGCTCATCCGGGAAAGAAGAGCGTCTTTTGCACTTAAAGCTTTTTGTGCTTCTGCTTCGGCTGCTTTACGCTGCATTACTTCGATTGTTTTAAGCTCAAGCAGTTTTTCTATGGCATTTTTTCTTTCTTCCAGTGATTTCTGATATTCGATCAAGGATAAATGAAGTTCAATACGCCGCAAAAGCAGAGTGCTGACAAAGGGTTTGTGTATATAATCCAAAGCCCCCAGATTTAATCCTTCCATTTCACTTGTTGCATCACTTTTTGCTGTTAAAAAAATAATTGGTATTCCCTTAAATTCATCGCCGTCTTTAAGCATTTTTGCTGCTTCATATCCGTTAATATCGGGCATTTCTACATCCAGGAGGATCAAGTCGGGCTCGATATGATCCAATAGATCAAACATTTTTGCAGCCGAAGGGGCAGGAAATACTTCGTAATAGGATTTTAGAATATTTTTACACGAGACAAGATTGGCATTGTTATCGTCAACTATAATAATGGTCTTTCGTTTTTTAGCCATGGGATGCCTCCTTATGGTCTGCAAGATAAACAGAAAGCCGTTCTGCAGCCGAAGAAAAATCAAGTTCGGTGATTTTTTCTCTTAGCCATGTAATCAATGATGCATCATTATCATAACATGCACTTTCCAGTTTATCCATTGCCTGGTCAATACCATCCATATCGTAAGTTTCACAGCTTTTCTGCAAACGAATAAGAAGAAGCGGATCGGGGCGTTCCAGAAGCGGTTTGGGGTTTTGTGTATCCAGTTCTGCAAGCCAGGCTTGTACATTGGATATTAGATCCTCTGCATCCTTAAGCAGCGCATTATTACGTGTTAGTATTTCTTCCAAATCGCCGGATTTGGCTTTCATTTCCAGAAGCATGGCTTCTGTTCGCAGTTGTTCTGCGCCTATATTGCTGCTTATGCTCTTTAATCCATGCACATTAATTGTATAGTCCGTTAATGATTCCTGCGAAACAATTCGCATTTTTTCTATAACAGAAATTGCATTGGGAACAAAAGAGCGCAGAGCAGAAAGATACAGATCAATCTCTCCGCCGTAAAGAGCCAGTCCTGCTGCAGAATCTATTCCCGGAATTATTATTGATGAAGGAAAATCCTGCGTTGACATATTATAGTTTAGTTTCGCTATCATGTAGTAAGACAGTACTTAATAGTTCAATTGCTTCTGTATATTCATAATTATCTACTGCCTGCCTAAGCTGCAATATAAGTTCGTTATTTTCCAGATACTCATATTGATCCAATTCATCCATAAATTCTGTCATGGCATTAAAGTTAAAGGCCTTGGCCGAGTCCAGCAATTTTTGCAATATAGCTGAATCCGGAGCATCTTTTGACGGCTTGGATATATCATTTTTTGCCGGAAATAGTATTGTAAGTTTTTCTACCAGCTCTAGTGTATTTTTTATAAAGGGATTATTTAGTTCCGTTATTTTTGCAATGTCATTCGCTTTTGCAGCCATCTCCAGCTCTTTAGCCAAGTCACCGGCTTTTTGGGCACAAATTCCATAACAGGAACCTTTAATACCATGGACGGTAATGGTATAGTTTTTAATCGCAGTACCGCCCAGTATAGCTGTACCCGAGGCATCAGCAGTATCGCCGGCAGACAGGTCGTTGTAGGTATCGAGAAACTTTTGTACATCTATTAACAGCTTTGGAGTATCGTTAATAAAGACTTTTACAATTTCCAGATAATTTTCTTCTCCGCCAAACTGGGCGGATCCGGCTTCTAAATCTACTCCATCTATGGTATACGCAGAAAATCTGCTGCTTTTTATTTCTATTTCTTCCGGTATTTCTTCGGAAAAAAGTTGATCCTTTTCCTCATCCCATACCCATTGGCGCAGTACATTGTTAAGTACATTTGCATTAATCGGCTTGGCCATAAATGCATTAAAGCCATTGGAAAGAAACATTTCTTCTATTCCAGGGGTAGCATTGGCGGTAAGGGCTACAATGGGAATGGAAGCCGAATAATCGGTTCCCAGTCCCCGGATAAGTTTTGTTGCTTCTACACCGTCCATGCCGGGCATCATATGATCCATAAAGATTATGTCGTATTTGACCTCGGCATTGGAAATTAGATCTACAGCTTCCTGTCCGGACAAAACAGAATCTATATTCATTCCGTATGGTTTCATAAAACCTTTGGCCACAGCATGGTTAGTAGGCACATCATCTACAGTCAGTGCATGCACATAAGGAAGATAAAGTCTTTTTTCCTGTATTTCTTTCCAGGTAAAAGACTTAAGCTTTTCTACCGTTTCTTTGCCTAAAACAGTTTTGTCTGCAATTTGCTGCGGTATCCACACGGTAAAAGAGCTGCCTTTACCGTATTCGCTGACTACTTTTACATCCCCTCCCATTAGTTCCACCAGCTTTTTGGTAATCAACAGGCCCATGCCGCCGCTGTCTACCGATTTACTGCTTCCAATATCAGGCTGATTATAACCGGTAAAAAGGTTTTCCATATCTTCGCTTCGAATTCCAATTCCAGTATCGTAGACTTCGAAAATTAACAATAATTCATCTTCTTTTACCAGAGTACTAAAACTTGTTCGAAGGACAACTGTTCCTTCGTTGGTAAACTTTACAGCATTGGACAGGAGGTTTCCAAGAATTTGATTTATACGCTGTTTATCGCCATGCAGTTTAACAGGCAGATCCTCATCCAGTTCAATCTGTAATTCGATATTTTTTATTCCAATGCCCAATTTTGCCGAAGCAGCCGCATTGTTAATAAATAAAGGCAGGGAATAATCCTCGAGTTTAAGCTGCATATCACCCGATTCAATATTGGAAATATCAATAAGATCATTAATGAGACCAAGTAACACATTGCCGGAATGGTTAATGGCAGAAAGACTTGCTTTGGAATCCGGCCCGGCACGTTCCAGCTCTGTCTGGGAAAGACCTATTATCGCATTTAGAGGGGTACGTATCTCGTGGCTCATATTAGCCAGAAAGCGGCTCTTTACCTTATATGCAGTCTGAGCGGCATTTTTCTGGATTTCCAGTTCTCTGGTTCTCCGCTTAACCATTGTAGCCATGTGTTTTCTTGTTTCCTGGGTTTTATACAGCAAAACGATAAGCAGAACAATTATAACCGCAGACAATACAAAAAGGCCGATTATATGAAGCATTTGAGATATTATAAATTACACTTATTTTCCTGTCCAGACCAGAATTTAATAATAGTCACTGTAAAACCTTAATATGCTGCAAAAGGAATAATTTCCAGTATTTCTATGCGAAAGCGGCCGGCTGCCATCCAGCGGCCGCTGTTTAGTCCGTAGCGGGGAAAAGCTGCAAGGCTGATATAGCCGTTTACTTCTTTTGGGCGGTTTCGTTCCATACTGCGAAGCATTGCTCTAAGGGCTGTTCTGGCTGCATCTTCCAGGGCAGCATGTTTATCTTCCAGCGAGCTAAAGCCATAGGCCTGGGCGGTACGAACACCGCCGGCTCTCCATTTGGCTAATCTATTGCGCTGTGTATCGCTTAAGCGGTAATCAGACCACAAGTATAAATTATAGTCTCTTAGCTGAGGTTCTTCAGCTTCCAGTCTAGGGTCATCTGCATTAATGGTACCCAGAGGTGTTAAATCCAGTTTTTCTTCGATATTTCGCTCTCTTTCTCCAACCTCATAATGAAAAGACCAGCCATAGATCATTGCACCAAAAAAAACAGCAGCATCTTCCAAAGCTGCATTTCTTGCTTCTTCCAGGGAAAGCAGCCTGGTTTCTTCGGCCGAAAAACCCCTCATCTGTTCCAGTTCTATTTTTACTTCCCCGCGCAGTACTTCCTGGGCAGTAAGGGGAAGAGAAAAGCATAAAACAAGTACCAAAAAACGGCTCATGCCTCTAATATCGGCTTGAAAGAGAATCTGCTACAGCGTATGGTTAAGATATGAATATTCTTCGTAAGCCCCTGCGTTATAACTATAACTCTGCTGTGTACTATTTAATTGGAATCACTGTATTGGTATACCTGGCTCAGATGATGTTTAGACATGTTACCATATATTTAGCAATGATCCCCGATTTGGTAATGCGCGGCTGGGTTTGGCAGCTTCTTACCTATATGTTTGTCCACAGTCCCCAGGGATTTACCCATATCCTTTTTAATATGCTTGGCCTCTTTATTTTTGGCATCCAGGTAGAACGGCGTATGGGAAGCAATGAATTTATCCTGTTTTACCTGGTAACCGGAACAATGGCTGGAATTGTTTCTTTTTTAATGTACTATTTTACCGGTACGTCGGCGATACTATTGGGTGCTTCCGGTGCATTGTATGGAGTAATGCTGGCCTTTGCTGTGTATTTTCCCGATGCAATAATCTATATATGGGGAATTATCCCCATGAGGGCCCCGGTAATGGTGGTTAGTTTTACCGCTCTTGCTTTGTTCTTCTCTTTTACCGGCATGCAAAGAAGCGTAGCTCATCTAACCCATCTTTCGGGATTTGCAGCAGCCTGGCTGTACTTTCTTATCCGCTTTGGCATTAACCCCTGGCGGGCCCTTCGAGGAAGGTAATTACCCGCCGGAGAATATTACATATTTAGGTTCCTAAGCAAAGCAATTACATGGTTTCTAACTTCCGTTGGATAGGTGGGATTAGTAAACCGTAACATTAGCCGTATAGCTGCATCTGCAAGGGGAGGGCCGGAAAAGAGCGCCAGCGATCTTGCAGAATTGGCAACTGCTATTTGTGCTCCGGGATCCATAACAGGATTTTCCGGCGCCATCCTAAAGGTAAATGCATCAAGGGCAAAACCGGAAGGATCCACTCCAATACGGCCTATAGCTTCACTGCAGGCTCTTAGAATTTCCGGATCTTCAAAATTACCCCTAAAGGGGCCGGTGGTAAACCTATTGGCAAATAGTCGTGCCAAAAAAGGTATGGTTTCCCTTGAACCCATATAGCCCAATTGTCTAATACTGTCTGCCCGCAGACGGGTTTCTACTGCCGGCCGGACTGCATCAAAGTTTGGATCTAAAGAAATTCCAGCAATTTCCATTAAGTAGGCTACATATTCCGGTTCTTTTTCGCCGATATCACCAGCCTCAATGGCAGCTTCAATTTCGGCAAAGTTTCTGCGAATAGTTGCTGGAGCAAAGCGGTTGGGCATAAAATCCCAACTGGATGGAGGCGGATTTCCCAGGCCGTAAGAACCTTCCGGTTCCGGACCATATACCGACCGGGGTATGTTTCTATGCCGTTCTTCAACCCTATATGCATAAAGATACCCATCGCTGCCGCCGGAATACACATACCCTTCATCTCCGAACGAGGGAATGGTCGCTGCCCCGATAATTCTTAGTATCCATAAGCGAGCACCGTCGGATTCCCTAAAACCGGTAACTCCCCTGGCAGAAAGGACATAGATACCCCGTTCATCAAACTGTATTCCTGCCCAATATGGTTCCAGATTTCCGCCCCCCCGTTCGGCAGTGGTTTCGTGGCTGTTTTGGGTCCACTGTACTTCGCCGTTTTCTGCAGAAAGAAGCTGGGTTCGGCCGTCACGCAGGACAACTGCCACACTATCCTGCCAAGCTCCTGCTGCTGCAGGAGTCTGGGAAAGGGAAGGCAGAGTTTCTCTTGTTAGTATTTGATTATTGTCCCGATAGATACGTTCTGCTGCTCCGTTGGCGTAAAAAAGAAAAAATTGATCGCTTCCTGCCGATGCCGGAAGCGGAACGATGTGCAGGGGTCTGGAACTAAGCTGTAATTGTTCCCTTGAGCTTATATGGCTTACCAGTGTAAATTGATTGTTTTCCAGTACCATGGCAAGCCCGCCCCGGCGATCCAATACCGGCCTTACAAAAATGGGGCTTTCCAAATCAAGAGTCCACAATCGATAGCCCGATGCCGTACGGCAGTACATTGTAGAACCTACAGGAATAAAAAGCCTGCCGTCCCAGCCAACCACGATTGGGGCTGTAATGGGCGAACCAAGATTTACTCTCCATAGTTCTCTGCCCACGCGGTTAACGGCAATTACCGTCCCGCTTACTGTACAAATATAACTTGTTCCTTCCCGTGATCGGGTTATATGGGGGGTAAGTCTTTCTCCTGCATCGTAGGTCCACAGCCAGTTGCCGAATCTGCTGTACGATTTAATTTCACCCTCTTCCAGCACTACTACAGCAGCTTCTGCCTGAAGAACAGGAAGACCGATTACTCTTCCCATAAGAGCCTGCTGCCAGGCCGGTTCGGCGCTGACAGGGGGTTCTCTGCCTTGAGCGGAAAGCGAAAGGTTAATGACAGTAAACAACAACGCAAAACTTATTTTATATCTTAGTTGTATATTTTTCATATACAGTATTATAAAACGATTTCCCTGTATTTGCCAATAGTCTGTGCCCGAACAAGTTTTTCCCGCAGCGCTGCTCCGCCTGTAATGCCTTTGGTATAAGCGCAAAACTGTTTACGCATCTCCAGGCAGGCCGATTTTTCTCCTACATCTTCTGCCAGCATTTCCAAATGCCGCAGGGCAGTCTTTAGTTTTTCTTCCCTTGACGGGAGTTCCCATTTTTCATTATTAAGCAGCGATTTTGTCATGGAAAAAATAAAAGGATTTCCCATGGCGCCCCGGGCAAACATAAGCGCTGCACACTTTGTTTCGGCCAATAGTAGCCGGGCATCTTCCGGAGTATATAGATCGCCGGAACCGCAGACCGGAACAGAAAGCCGGCTTGCCAGATCGCTAATATGCAGCCAGTTGCTTTTTCCGCTGTAGCCCTGGGCACGGGTACGGGGATGAAGGCTTACCATGGCTGCTCCTGCTTCTGCGGCTATCCTGGCACATTCGGCATAGTTTATCGAAGAGCTGTCCCAGCCGGAACGCATCTTTACCGTTATGGGGATCCCTCCCAGCGATTCCCGGCTGCTTTGTACCATAGATTCAATAATTCGGCCAAGATTCCCCGGATCCTGCATAAGAGCAGAACCTGCTCCTGTTTTAATTACCTTGGGAACAGGGCATCCGGCATTTAAATCTACCGCATCGGGCTCCAGGGGAGCCAAAAGAGTACAGGCCCGGCCCAAAACATCTCGATTGGCGCCGAAAAGCTGAATACAATACAATTTTTCCTTTAAACCCCGTTTAACAAGAGCCGCCGATTTACCAGATATATAATTATGAGTATTGCGGCAAAGTGCTTCTGCCGAAACCAGTTCGGTAAAGGAAAAATCTGCGCCTTTTTCTGCGCAAATCGAACGAAAAGCCCTGTCTGTATAACCTGCAACTGGAGCAAGAAACAAATTTCCCGGCAGTTTAAGAGAACCAATAGTAAGAGGACGATACAGGGACACTAACTACCGGGAAGACCGAAAAAGCGGTTAGAATTATCCCAAAGCTGGGCTGCTAATTCTTCCAAATCCATGTCCAGCATCTCTGCCATAAAGCGGGCAGTAATAGACAGGTATTTGGGCATATTTCGTTTTCCCCGGTAATCTGCTGGAACCATAAAAGGGCTTTCCGATTCAATAAGTATACGGTCCAGGGGGAGTATTTCCAGTGTTTCATGGAGGTTTCGGGCATTTCTATAGGTCAGATTCCCGGCAAAAGAAAAATACAGATTTAAATTAAGGGCTTTTTGGGCATATTCTGCATCTTCTGAATAACAGTGAAGTATTCCTCCCTTGGAGGGCAGTCTGTCTTTAAGAATATCAAGAACATCGTGGCCTGCATCCCTGTTATGGATGATCACCGGCATATTAAACTTTGCCGCCAGGTCAAGCTGGGTTATAAATAGTTCAATTTGAGAATTTTTATTTCCAAATTTACGGTAATAATCGAGGCCTATCTCCCCAATGGCTATTACCCTTGGAAGCTGCAGGCTGTTTTCTATAGTTTGAAGCCAGTTTCTGCCTGGATTTTGCACTTCAGACGGAGAAACGCCCACTGCATGGTATACATTTGCTGCAGATTTAAGGTTTTCGTATACTACAGAAAAGTCATGAAGACTATTGCAGATTGATACAAGCCGGGAAACCTGGGCCTGCCGGGCTTCCTGCACAACAATAAGCTGCTCAATAGGGTCATCAACTATGAGCCCTATATGGGCGTGAGTATCGAAATACTGCATGATTTATGTCCACCAGGTTAGAATTATAAAACAGCTAATAAGCACAGCTTATTCAGCGTTTCCTTACTATTCTCCCAGAGCATTTCTCCGGGTATCCTTTCATAATAATACAATAAAAGATGACTTGTCAAGCGAAATTACTATAAAATGTGTTAAATTAATGATTTAATGGTGCCTTTTAATCGTTCTTCTTTTTTCTAAGTTCATAGTTCTGGAATCCGTGGCCTTTAAAGTCAACATCATAGCTTTTAGCACGGGCACAATATATAATTTCATCTATCCCTCCATATAGACTCAGCGACATAAGAAAAACGATGGACCACCAGGGTACATCCCGTAAAAAAGCCCAAAAACCCACGCCAATATAACAACCCACTGCAAAAGCCTTCTGCGGATAGGAATGCAGCATATTTGCAGTGCCAAAAAATATTTTTGCAAATAGATTCATGCTTAACTTGTTTACTGCACAAAAAATCAATAAGCAGATATACAATGTGGAAAGGAAATCCGTAAGGCTGTCGGCAGCAAATACAACAAAAACTGTCGCTGCAGCAATTACAAGTAATACAGTATCGCTAAAAGCATCCAAAAAAGCCCCAATATTGCTTTTTGCGTTAAATTTCCGTGCCAGGGTGCCGTCCACAGAATCTGTTAATACCAGAAAAATATAAACGATTAACCAAATCCAGGGAACTGCCTTAAAGGGACCTATATCTATTTCAAAATTAACTAAAAAGAAAAGCGAGAAAGATCCAAAAAGACGGGTCATAGAAGCGATGTTTGGAAGCTGTTTTATAATACCGGTGGCTTCTGCTCGTTCGATAGCGCAAAACTCCTTACATTACTATGGCATGATTATGGCATAGTACGGCGAAACAGTAAAGGCTGTATTTATCCTAAACTTAAAGCTATACACAGGACAAAGCTCATGTCATAGTAAATCATGGAAAATCTTACAGACAGTATTGTTCCGCGCTTCCTTCGTTATGTACAGATCTGGACTACAAGTGATAAAAATAATTTAGAAACCCCCTCCAGCGAGGGCCAGTGGGAATTGGCCCGCCTTTTGGCCGATGAATTAAATGTCCTGGGAGCTGACTCTATAGAGATTAGCGATCACTGCTATGTACTGGCAGTTATTCCTGCAAGCTCCGGGTTTGAGGACAGGCCGGTCATAGGATTTATGGCTCATCTGGATACTGCCCAGGATGTAAGCGGCAAGAATGTAAAACCAATAGTAGAAAAAAATGAAAACGGAGAGACAATTATTCGCAGCGATGGAACTACCCTCTTGGGAGCAGATAATAAAGCAGGAATTGCCGAAATTATGGGCATGGCCGAATATCTGCTCTCTCATCCAGACATAAAACACGGCCGGGTCTTAATCATCTTTACCCCCGACGAAGAAACCGGAAAGGGGCTTCCTTGTTTTCCCATGGAAAGGATTAATGTCCTGGCAGGATCCGGAAGTGGAGACGGCGGGCAGAAAACATTGGCTGCCTGTTATACCCTGGACGGAGGTCCTTTGGGAGAACTGGAAATAGAATGTTTTAACGCCATCGAAGCAAAAATACAGTTTACCGGAAAAGTAATACATCTTGGTACAGCTCGCGGAGAACTAAATAATGCATGTCTAATGGCTGCTTCTTTTGCTGTAATGCTTCCCCGTTCAGAAAGCCCCGAAGCAACTGACGGTTATTTTGGCTATTATTGCCCTATAGGAATTTCCGGCTCTTTGGAAAGTGCAGCGCTGGAAGTATATATACGGGACTTTGACCTGGACAGGGCAAAAGAACGGGCTGCAGCACTGGAAAGCTTTGCCCGTGCAGTAGAAGCCCAATTTCCAGGGGGCAAGGTGAAGGTGGAATGGAAGTTCCAATACTATAACATGAAAGAAAAAATTGATTGCCATCCGGAAGTTCTTGACAAGCTAAAGGAAGCAGCCCGCCGTACCGGGGTGGAGTTTTTCCTAAAACCAATACGGGGCGGTACTGATGGTTCAAGGCTTACCGAACTGGGAATTCCTACCCCAAATATTTTTTCCGGCGGCAGAAATTTTCACAGCCTTGGCGAATGGATATCTGTTTCCGAAATGGAAGCTGCCTGCCGGCTTTCCATAGAACTGGTAAAAATTTGGGGAGAATAAAGTATAGATTACTGTTTCCGGCAGCTTCCTCGGACAACCAAAGAAGTGGGTACCCGTACATCATATTCCTGTTCCAGCGGCAGGCCCTGCATTTGGTTTATTAAAATATCCGCTGCCATAATTCCGATTTTTTCCCTGTCCTGCCGAATGGTAGTAAGTCCTATTACTTCGGCAATGGATAGATCGTCAAAGCCTATTACCGAAACATCGCCCGGTACAGAAAGCCCGTTGGCAGAGAAGCAATTAATGGCTCCGCAGGCTATATAGTCATAGTCGGCAAACACCGCTGTAAATTTTCCCTTTGCAGTTTTTAAGAGCCGTAAGGCGGCATCGTATCCGTCGGGAGTGGAATATTGCGCTGCTTCGGCTACCAGACTTTGATCAAAGCTTAATCCCTGCCTGGCCAAAAAATCAATATAACCCTGGTAGCGCTCTGTAGCAGCGAGCCTGTCCAGCGGTCCGGCAATATAGGCAATCTTTCTATGCCCCAGAGAGTATAAATGTTCCATGGCAAATATGGCTCCCTTATAGTTTTCCGAAATTACCGAATACCGCTCATTGTATGCCATTTCTACCGAAACAATTTTTAGGGGACTTTCTACAATACACTGCACAGCGCTGTTAAATTCTGCGCTTGCAGCCATAAAGACTCCTTCAACCCCTCTGTAACGGCAATGCTCAAGGTATGACATATTATCGCCGCCCAAAGAATTATTTATTATAACCACGTCATATCCTGCTTTGCATAAATGAATTTGAGCACTTGAGAATATTTCACCGAAGTGCGGATGCTTTAAACCCGAATACAGTTCCTCGGAAAAAAGCATTCCAACTAACCAGGACTTTTTTGTGGTTAATGATCTGGCAGCCTGATTAGGCATATAGCCCATTTCTTTTGCGGTATTAAGTATTGTATCGGCAGTTTTTTTATTTACACCCTTATAAGAGTTTAAGGCCTTGGATACTGTAGCAGGAGAAAAACCGGAAGCAGCCGCTACATCGTAAATTGTTACCATAGTTACAATTTACTCTGGGATATATTCAAAGCTGAAAAAATCGGCCCAGGCGCTTTTATCGTGCATGTCAACGCAATATATCCCGACAAATGCTCCGGTAAAACCCAGGGGATTTGCATAATCGTCAGACAGGGTGCTTACGTCAATCTCATGCGGTATATCATTATACGAAACGCCGTCGGCAGAGTACGAAAAGATTCCGCTCCTCTTGCGTACAGTTAATTTCATATATAGCGGTTCTGCTAGAAGGGGCAGTTCAATTTCTGCGGGAATGGAAAATGTTCTGCTGTCAGAGCATAAAAGCCCTATTGTACTTTTATTGTCCGCTTTTTCGTGGGAAACCCGCAGGAAGTAATGGGTATCCTCATCATAACGGTACATAAGCCCTGCCATTTGCTGGAAGCTCTTTCCCTGCAATACCAGGGATGTACATGCAGTAAAGTTAAAATCCTCCTGCCTGCGTACAAGAAGTCCCTGACCAAAGTTGCAGTACGGCGAATTGCCGCCCCATAATCTTAGTATGTTTTTTTCAATCGAATATTTTGGCATTGAACGTACAGACATAAAATCTGCTTTGAACTCTTTGGATGTAAAATCATACTGGATAGGCTTTTTTTGATTTTGCGTTCCATATCCATCGAAACTTTCGTCGGGAACCATTGTTTTGTTTTTTAAATAGGGCCAGTGATCTTCCCATATCAATTCATTGATCGCAGTTTCGCGTCCAAGGGGGCAGCGCATGGAATTATCGATAGGACGGCCGCAGAGGAATGCAAACCACCATCTGCCATCGGAGGATTGCGCTATGGAGCCATGTCCTGTTTTTCGTAATACAGACTCCGGAGCATGTTCTGTACAAATTAAGTGAGTGTTGGGATGCATTTCATATTCGCCGTAGATATACTTTGAACGGGCTACTGTTTCGGCATGTTCGTATTTTGTCCCGCCCTCGGCAGTAAACAGGTAGTAATAATTATCCTTTTTATAGATATGAGGTCCTTCGACAAGTCCGCGTTCGGAGCCCTTAAAAATTTTAACCGGCTCGGAAATTGGTTTAAAGCTTATTGGATCCAGCTCGGTTAAGATAATTCCCGAAAAATGTTCACTGTCACCTTTTTTGGAATTGCCTTTCCGGTAATCCCATTCCATAACAACAAAATATTTTCGTCCATCATCATCATGGAACAGGGATGGGTCAAAACCCACGCTGTTAATATAAACCGGATCGCTCCAGGGGCCTGTTATGTCTTTTGCTGTTGTAATATAGTTTGGGGTATCCTTGTAGGGGTTGGTCCAGTATTTTACATCGGTATACACAAGGTAAAAAAGCCCGTCACAATAACTTAAACAGGGCGCCCAAATACCCGTGCTTTTGGGGTTGCCTTCCATATTTAAAAGACGCTTTTCGCTTAATGGATATACTACTGTCTCCCAATTGGCCAGATCTTTTGAAGCGGAAATTTTTACCCCGGGGAAATATTCAAACGTGGAATTGGCAATATAAAACACACCGTCCACATAAATCATCGACGGGTCGGGATGAAACCCGGTTAATACAGGGTTTTTAATCAATGTACAATCACTCCTTCACACCGCCAAGCTGGACGCCGGCTATGATATATCTTGACAAGGAGAAGTATACCACAAACAGCGGCAGGACAGTGAGTGACAAACCCAGATACACCGAGCCTAATTCGGTTCTGTAGATATCGCCCCGCAATAGGCTTACCATGATAGGCATTGTATACATTCTATTGTCCGTCAACAAGATCAAAGGTAGAAAGAAATTATTCCAACTGGCCACAAACACGAAGATTGCCTGCGTAGCAATTGCCGGCTTCATCATAGGCAGGACGATGGTGTTAAAAATGCGGAACTCCCCAGCGCCGTCTATGCGCGCCGAGTCAATTATTTCCTTGGAAAGGGTGGACAATAAATATTGCCGCATAAAGAAGACTATAGCCGGCGAGGCTATAGCCGGAAGGATCAGCGGCAGATAATTGTTTGTCATGCCAATTCTCCACATAAACTGGTAAAAACCGATGTTCACCACCTGTGCAGGAATCATTATAACGATGAGGATGAAAGTGAAGAATGCGTTACGGAGTTTCCAGTTATATGCAACCAGTCCATACGCTGTAAGAGATGAAAAGTAAGTCGCGCAGGCTGTAGCTCCTATTGCGATTATCATGGAATTTATAAACCCCGCCATTGCGTTAAAAGATTTGTCGTCGAATACCCTTAGGTTGCGAAGCAAATGGGTGGAGGGTATAAGGGATATACTGGTCTGTTGAATTTCCGGGGTACTTCGGGTGGCGTTGATGAACATGACAACAAAGGGGAATATGCTCATTATGCCAAGAATAATGCAAAATATATAAACGAAGGTCCTGAATATATACGTTGTGGAGTTGTTATTTTTCATAAAGTACAGCTCCTATTTTCTTGATTGTTTTTCTCGCTTCTCTCTCCTGCATCTTCATACGTCCTGCATCCTTGTCGCGGAGGACGAAGAAAATTATTGCAGAAAGGATAGCTATGATAAAGAACACTAACATGCTTGCAGCAGCAGCACGGTTGTACATATAGCTGCCCGCAAAAGCCTGTTTATATATAAAGAGGCTTATGGTCATTGTGGCGTTGTCGGGCATGCCGTCGTTAAAAAGCCTTGGTATGTCAAACATGTTCAGCCCGCCGATTAAGCTTGTAATGAGTACGAAAACCAGTATAGTCCGGAGGTTGGGAAGTGTTATATAAAAGAATTGCTGTATACCCGAAGCACCGTCTATTTCCGAAGCTTCGTACATCGATGGATTAAGTCCCAACACGCCCGATATTAATATCAGCATGGTGTATCCGTACCACATCCAGAATTGAATAAACGCAATAATTATCTGAGAAGCATCCTTGTCAACTATGAAGTGATGAGGCTCTTTAAGAATCCCCAGATTAACCAGAATATCATTAACCGGTCCGGATGGGAAATTAACCAATACAAAGAAAAGAATCGCTATCGATGCTGCTGTGATGATATTGGGCATGTAGAACAATACTTTGTATATACCCATACCCTTAAACTTATGCCGCTGGCTCGTGAACCATGCGGTCAATAAAAGGGCAAGCACTATCTGCGGTATAAAGTTCATTAGCCATATCTTAAATGTGTTGCTCAAAGAAACTCTAAAGGTATTGTTATTCAGTATTGAAATAAAATTTTCTAAAGGCTCCTCTAAAACCTTTATCTGGAAATCGGGCATCATGGATGCCATTCCCTGCAGGTTAGTGAAACCGATGAATGCAGTATATATCAATGGGTAAAGAAGGAAAACAAGGAATGTGACTACAAAGGGAATTGAAAAAATGTAGCCCCATTTTGCATAGTTAACAACATTTTTTTTCCTCATAAGATCTTCCTTTCAAATAAGTCAATCAAATATAAGAAATAATTCAGGGCGGCACAGGAAAGCACCGCCCCGGATTAGCTATCTGATGTCCAGTATATCCTGGACATTCCGCCGCCAGTCGTCTATCGCGGCCTGACGGGACTTGGAACCTATTATATACAGCTGAACCTGATCGTTGAAGAGCTGGCTGATGGTTTCATCATACGGCGAGAAGAAGTCGCCTCTTGTTGCTGCTCCTGCGGGGATGAAAATATCATACATATTCTGACCGCCAAGGAAGTCAAGCGTACCGTCGGAATTGCGCATTACCACACCGGATGCTACAGCATCTTTGGCAAATCTGCCGGCAGCAAAGTCAGCAGCCTGGTTTGGGAATTGGGCGCTGCCTTCAAATAGATTTCCATTGGCAAACAGATGCTGGAACCCCGTATTTGATGCATCAAGGGTAATCCATTCGATCAACTGTCTTACGGCATCTCTTTTTGCCGAATCCATGTTCCGGTTAGCAATAACCCATGTTCCGCCCCAGGAGAAAGGTACAGGAGGAGTGGCCAGGGCCCAGTCGCCGAAAGTGTCGCCGGCGTTGCCAGCCATGACATAGTTGATAAGCCAGGCAGGACCCAGGAAGCCAAAGACCGGCCTTGCGCCTGCGCCGCTCATATCAGCAAACCATGCATCTGACCAGGCATTGGCTCTGTTGGTAAAATCGCCTTCGAACAGCGCTCTGGCAACATCAAGATAGGCTTCGCGCATTGGGTCGAGGTAGAGACTGCCCGATGCGTCGACATAGGAGCGATCTGCAGTGTTTCTGATAACCTGCCATATATCACCTTCGCCGGAGGCGATGGAATAACCTGCAGCTCTAAGCCTGGCAGCAGCTTCCAGATACCTGTCCCAGCCAGGACCCACAATACCCGATATGGCCTGCGGATCGTCTGTTCCAAAAACTTCCCGTGCTATTGAACGCCGGTAAATAAGTCCGCTTCCGGTGTTTTGGAATGCCAGACCGACAATTTTATTGTCAGAAGGTCTTGTGCCAAGCTGGTATGTATAGGTGGCTATTTCCGATTCAGCAAGACGGGCAGCGATATTAATGCCAAGATCTTCATACGGCATGGCCCATGCAGCAGCTTCGCCCTGCGTATACTTCAATACAAATGCAGATTCAGCGGTGTAAATATCGGGAGCTTGGCTTCCGCCGCCGGAGAGCGCCTGGTCAAGCGCCGGCTGGTATGCACCTTCTGTGGTGGCGATGATGGTGATGTTAAAATCAAAGGGGAAGCTTGGGTTCATTTCCTTGAACCTGAGAAGTGCGTTGGGAATCTCGTCAGTAAAGCTCCAAACATTGATCGTCTGGCTCGATGGCGCATCTCCTCTACAACCTACAAACAGCGTGGCAAGCATGAGAAACGATAGTGCGATTACTAAAAATCTTTTCATAGTACATCTCCTCATTTTTATAGTGGTTTTTGGATCGATATGATACTCAATGATACTCAGAGCATCGAAACCGGTTTCCATTAAATTCATAATAACACAGTATTTTTCGGATTGCAACACTTTTTTAAAAAAAAATTTAGAACTTGTACGAATTTGGGCAGAATAGTATACTAGCCCCATGGACACCCTTACTACTGCATTTGGTCATATTATTAAAGAAGCAGTTGCCCTGTCAAAAGCGGCAGTTAAAATAACCGAGGATAATGTATATCAGGCAGGTAACAAAGAAATTCACACACTGGTAAACAGTATGGTGGAATCTCTAATGCTTCCTGGATCGGGAATCAGCGGCATGGAAAACATACGGGAATTGTACCGGCTGCTTCAGGAAGGCCGATCCTGCATACTCCTTTTGGAACATTACAGCAATATGGATCTGGGTCTTTTTGATATTTTGGTTCGCAGGGAAGAAGGAGGCATTCCCATTGCCGATGCCCTGGTAGCTATAGCAGGGGTAAAACTCAGTGAAGACAGTCCCGTTGTTGCAGCTCTTTCCAGCGGTTATACAAGGATAGTAATTTATCCCAGCCGTTCTCTTGCAGGGCTGGATCCGGAAAACGACAAAGAAGAACTGCTCCGAAGTGCAGTTATTAACCGTGCTGCTACAAAAGCCCTTATCCGGATCAAAGGAAAGGGCGGTCTAGTATTGGTTTTTCCTTCGGGAACCCGCTACCGCCCCGGAGATCCATCCACCAAACGGGGTGTCAGGGAAATTGATTCATATTTACGTTTATTTGATTATATGTGCCCTGTGGCAATTAACGGCGAAGTCCTTCATGTCCGTCCCGGAGACATGATGGACGATTATGTAAGCAAAGACCTGGTACGCCTTACTGCCGGGCCAATTTTAAACTGTACCGATTTCCGCAATAAAGTCCGGGCAGAGGCCGAAGCAGCCGGGGTAGAAGATAAAAAACAAGCCGTGGTAGATGCAATAATGAATCTGCTGGAAGAACTGCATATTGCTGCAGAACCGGAGCGGCAAAAATTAATGGAGCCTAAAAAATAATTCCAAGCTGTTCATCACCATGTACACCAACTAATTCACGGTTTATTGGATCAACCATTAAATCCATATTTTCAAGTGGAATAAGTCCCAATAAAGGTTTTTCGGCATAGGGGATAACCCAGGGCTGACAGGTCATTTTCCGATTTTTCCAGGAGATTTCTACAGGGTCAGCTATTTGTACCGTTATGAGTGAATTGTCAGCCAGCCGGGCGCTTTGAGCTTCCCGAAGGTTTAGCCCCAATTCCTGCTGTATTTCTTCATTTATAATAAGTGTTATAGCGCCGGTATCAACCAGGATATGCATGGTCTTTATACGAATTTCATGTTCTTTTTTATAGCCATGTTGAACAAGAGTTAGATCCCCGGCATTTTTTAATGTAATATCTGCAAATACTTGCCCCACCTTATCTATCCTTACAGTCAGGATAAATTAATACATAAAAAAGTCAAGCAAAATGTGATCAAAGTCATGAGGAAATGCGGTAATTCTGGATGTCCGTCTTGATATTGCATATCCCTCTTTTCCTCGCGCTGAGACGCCGAGGCGCAGAGGGGAAGAAGGCATTAGGGTAAATGTATGGCAAGATTTTTAATTGTTTCCAAATCCAAACCGGTTATTCTTTGAACATATTCAATAGAAGAGCCTTCCGCCAGTGCATTGCGAGCTATTTCTTCACGACCTTTCTCAAAGCCTTCATCATAACGAACTGCCAAAGCATCATCCCAGTTCCATTCGACCATTAACATATTTAATACCTCCGAGGCGTTTCTTTCCAATAACTCTTTAAGTATATCATGTTCACGACAGTAAACAACTGCTTTTTTTATTGCTTCCTGCAGACTACTATTTTCTTTTTGAAACTCCCTTACTTTAGCAATAAAAGCGCTATATTGAGAAAGAATCTGGCATTTTTTTGATATCGTTTCATTCCTGCCCTTATTTATATTCAATACCCTTACTTCAAGTTCAAGCGCAGGAATAGTTTTTTCCATCCCTAATGATCCTATACTCTTGAACATATCGGATAGTTTCAAAATATCTTCCTCGGGGAAGGGATTGGTGCCATTATTAAAGAATAAAAAATTCCGGCTGTGGAATATTTATTTTTCTTGAGGCATAGATATTCTTGTCCCCAATAATCTTTTCATAAATTCTGGCAATGTACATTAACAGGCGAAGTGCAATATTGGGATTAATTGTTGATTGGTGCTCAATAAGCACGACTAGTCTGCCTCCTATTTCAAAAGAAATGTCGTTTATCTTGTCCAAAAACAGGACATCCTCAAGGGTATTGATAACGACAGGTATATCATCCGGCAGGGTGATTCCCTTTAGTGCACAGTACAATTCTCTTAGAATATACGGGTCGCTAAACAGGTACGAAAAGACACTGTTTTTATATTTTTTATTAGTTTTCATAGTTTTCCTCCATAAAAAGTTTGTGAACCTTTATTGGAAAGGTCCTGCCCTATATATGGCACAGGAATGCGCAGTGCTTGTATGAATGTATTTTTTTGGGGGTTATAAATTAATTTTCTTGATATTTTTGAATTAACTCACTTATTTCTTTTACAAGTAATTGCTTAATGGCAATTAAATCCGGAATTACTGTCCCTGTTGGCGTTTCCTCTATAGGATGTTCAAGAAACAATTGATAGGGCATTAATTTAAGGCTATCGGATATATCTTGAATAACTTCGGGGGAGGGGAAATTCTTGCCATTTTCCACAGCATTGAGGTAATTGGGTGATATATTGACCATTTCAGATAGTTTTAGCTGGCTTATTCCTCTTTTTTTTCGCCAAAACCGCAAATTCGTAATAAATAGCTTCTGAAAATGGGTCATATATAAGTCTTAACCCATTTTTTAGCTAGTAAAAACACTGTTTAGCAGTTATTTTAACTGTATTACAGTTGACTTTGAGCAAATTTTATACTATTATAACAGTTGTAATCCATGTATTAGATGGATATTTATCCTGGTAGATAGGAGAGGGTAAATGAATAAGGTTCTTTTGATGTTTCTTCTAATCATATTATTAATTTCTAACACTTTTTCACAATCTCAGCAAAGATATTTTGATGTATGTACAGGAAATATAAATATCGGCCGAGTCAGGGAAAGTGACTTGAGAAGAAGAATAGAACTTCAAGATTCAGAAGATGTTATTAATTGGTTGTGGAATTCAAGCTATAACAGATTTAATTCAGAGGCTGTTCCTTCTGGCAGATTGATCAATGTTTTAGTAACAGATTTTAATTTAAATCGAAGTACTGCTGAAAGAGATGTTAATAATGCTGAATTATTTAGTACTAATTTTAGATGGGTAACCAGTTCTGGAGGTTTTGTAATATTGTGGATAGCATATGAGAGAGGTATCGATTGGAGTGGGATTTACGACTAATTTTAATAATTAGAAAGCTAAACCCGAGTGATAAAGCTTAAGGAGAGAAAATGATGGAACAGATAAAAAATATTGTATTTGGAGATGATAGAATATATAAAACTCTTTACAATAAAATAAATAATAATTTGTACGATTCCTACTCTATTATAATTCAAAGTCTACTCGACAGTAAAATTTGGTCTAACAATGAACCTAAAAACCCAAGAGTTCCCTGGCAGCATGGAAGGTCAGTTCGAAGTGAACATAAGGATTTATTTTCAAAATCCGGGATTTATTTATGGGGTGCCGGGAACATACCATTATACATAGGAAAAACAAAGCAAAGTTTCAGCAAGAGGTTTTCTCGATATATTTGGAGTAAAAAATCTCAATGCAATTTGGCCTTAAATTATGAAAATGAATTAAAAAATAATGGCATAAACGGGTTTCCAGAAGAGATTATGGAATGGTATAAACAAAACTATGGCGGCAGCGCACGCCTTCAAGGTGCTGTTGCATTTGCTAAACACGGATTGAACTCAGTTTGGTTTTCACTATTTCCTGCAGATGATTTGAACACAATTGATTATTTTGAAGAAAAAATTATTCCAGTGGCAAATGAATGGAATGTAAAAAATGGACTTAGGCAGTTATTAAACATACAGTTTAATTAAAGGAGGGAAAAAATGAAAAAATGGATTTTTACAGTGGCGTTAATAATACTTATTTTTACTTTCTTTACTTGTGCTAGTGTAGAATCACAAGGAACAAGTTCTACTTTTGATTATTGGAGAAGAGAAATTACTGTGGAAAATTATAATGGTAGAAATGTACAAAGAACAGCGTTTTTTTTTAGTGAATTGAGACATTTGGAACAGGCAACAGGGTTTCCTGCAGGTGCCTTTGGAAAAACTAGGTGGGAATGGGCTGGGCCTCCTACTAATTATTCATCTCATGATAGAATAATATACGATGGAATGCGAAGAAATAGTTTTCGGGCAGCATTTGTTGAAGTTGCTTCTGGTACAAGTGTTCAGGGCACACGTTACTGGAACTATACCATATATTTAATGAGGAATGGTGTTGAATATTTTGATATGATAACCCGTTACAACAGCCCGGTTAGGTTTTAATTTTTTACATAAGAATCTTGCAAAATTGAATATAAAGGAGTTTTTATGAATAAAAAAGGACTGTTAATTATTGTTTTATTTGTTTTTATATCTGTTGCATTACTTTTTGCTCAACAAGTAGAAAGAATTACCTTTACAGAACTAAGAACAGATGGGTCCGTTGGTAGAACAAGAACAGTGGACGCGGTACTTGTAGGATGGATACAAGAAGAACACTCTATGCAAGGTAATTTTAAGGTTACATATCAAACATCGCGTCTTGTTGATGGAGAATGGACAGATTGGGAATTTTCGGAAAGACAACCAATGTCAATTTCTTTGAGACAACAATTTGATTTGCTCCAAAGAGCATATAATACGCATACAAATATTGGCATGATATTTCCTATGGGAAGTGTTAATGGTCTTAAGATGGCAGCTATACCAACTGGACGTTCTTCTCCATTTTGGTGGAGTAATAATGGAAATTCAATAATGGCATTATACAAAGTTTATGCTGTTCGTCCTTAGGAAAAGTAGCGGTATAAAGTACTGTTGAACGTGCGAACTCCCATAATAAAGATATGTAACGGAGCGCCAAGTTTGGTAAAAATTTGAATCTAAATAGAAAACTGTTTTTATGTATATGAAGCACCGCAAAGGACAATACGTTATAGCAATAATGTCCAGGAGGTTAGGGGTATGCTGTAACGGGTTTTATAAAAGGAGTTGTTTGTGGCATTTTGTTATAAATGTGGTAATGAAGTAGAAAAATATTACAATTTTTGCATTAAGTGTGGTGAAAAAGTTATTTCATTTAGTACCATAAAAGAAGTCAAAGAAAATATTCCATTAGACAAAGAACAATCAGATATTCATAATAAAACTGAAGAGCCATCTATCAATTCTGTAAGTTCATTGGAGGAAAATAAAAGCAATTCAAATAGTGTTAAGCAGGATAATGATACTACATCAGGAACTGGGTTTATAATAGGACTAATAATACTGGGTTTAATATTTTATATCATTTTTAAATTAGCAACGACTGATTTTGTAGGTTTTAGTACATTTATCCCTGCTGCAATTAGAAATGATAATAGTACTACTTCTATGGAAGAGATAAACACTACACTCAGCTTTGTTGCTGAGCAGATGGATGCAAGAGTAGATGTCAATAACGACGGACTTGTTAACTGCATCGATGCTGCTGTATTGTTTTATCAATTCTTTCCTGACAAGAGCAGGGTAAGGATAATAGCAAACGACAATGACCGTACACGCTTTTATCACCTGTTCAACTCCGTCTTAATTGACGGTGAGTGGATTCCTATTGAGCCACAGTCAAAGCGGACAGGGCATCAGGTGCCTTGGATGACGGCTGTATGGGGTACGGATAAGTATGACCCTAGACTTAATAAGGCCGCCACTCTTGAGTATAGAAGATACATTAAGTAGTAAGTTTAGGGAGTAGCAAGGAGCTAGTAGGGTTGTGCAAATCAGCCCTGCTCCCGTAGGAGTAAAGATGTATGGCATTAAGGTTTTGCTTTAAATCAACTTTAATGCTGATTTGCCGCTGAGTGTGCCATAACATTATCCGAATTAGTATCGGCAAAGGGCAGGCTCCCCACAGATGGTGCCTGGTAGTAAATGTAATCGTTTACATTTATGCCTTCCGCTATAGGCAGACCGCAATCTGCTTTGCAGATTGCTTGGGAGTTTTGCTGTAGGCAAAACTCCATACATTTTTGCCCTAATCTGTCGGGCTTTGGAATGATTGATGTGCAAGTGGGTAGTGGTTAGTTTTTTGTAATTAGCTCTAATAACTAACCACTATTCACAACTCTCCCTTCGTATCAATTCGTGTAATTCGTTGATCCCCTCAGCACACTCGGCGACAAATTAGGATTTACAGCAATTCTTCCGCCTGAATAGCGCCTAATTCCTTGCTAATACAGCGCATTCCTGCCGCTTTGGCTGCTTCCATTCCGTCAGGTGAATTGTCTATTACACAACAGGCAGCCGGATCTTCTTCCAGCCGGGCAGCTGCTTCCCAAAATATATCCGGGTGGGGTTTTTGCTCCTGTACATCCAGGCTGTTTACCATTGCGTCAAAAGCTTTGTTTCGGGCAGCGGCTTCTATGGCAGCAGCCAGACCTACCTGTTCCGAACGCATTTCGTAATTGATAAGCCCTGCAGCTTCGAGCTTTTCCATCATTTCTATATTATTTTTAGAAGTGACCAGTGCAGTTTTTAAACCTAGTTCTCTGGCGCGGTAAATAAGGTCTATAGATCCGGGCAGTGCCGACAGTATTTCATCCAGATCAAAAATGATTGCTTTTGTTTTGCCCATACATACCTCTATGTTTATATTTACTTTATGGATACCGTTATAAATATCTTTTTGTATCTCTGCCGTCCAAAATGGCATATAGTTCAATATGGCTTTTGGCCGTTCCTCTTGCAATCTTATTGTACAGTACTTCTTCTACCTGGAAAAGGCCGACTTCGCTGGACATTTCTACAGTTATGCTGATAGG
>Ga0099364_10002603_pt1 | contig 28633 bp, 29 predicted proteins | sample TergutTh196P3_FD_73070 | JGI IMG/M metagenome (GOLD analysis project Ga0099364, IMG submission 73070) | Microcerotermes parvus P3 segment gut microbial communities from Pointe-Noire, Republic of the Congo - Th196 P3 | ecosystem: Host-associated > Arthropoda: Insects > Digestive system > Gut ... | reverse complement strand
CGAATCATTTAATATCAAAAGTTCAAAATCAGAAAAAGTCTGATTCAGAATCGAATCAATACATTTTCGCAGATGCTCTTCCTTTGTATTATACAAAGGAAGACAAACAGAAATTTTGGGCGCAGTACGATGGAACAGTTTTAACATAAGGCTAATGTAACCGAAAAAACCAAACGTTACCAGAGTTTTTTATAGTTTCAGCTTTTGATGTCATTGCGAGTCGCGTCATCGCTTGCGATGACGGACGAAGCAATCTTTCCAGGCGATGGAATTCTTATACTTCCCTGCTTGTAAAAGATTGCTTCGCGGTCTTTGACCGCTCGCAATGACATCAAACCGCAAATCATAAACCTAAAACCTATACATCACGCCCAGCCGTATCATCGGAATAAATTTAAAATCTTTCAACGCATCATTAGCTTTTTCAATTTCATCGTCGCGGATTCTGTAATATTCTGTGGTCAATTTTGAAAGATCAAATTCCGGTTTATGATTCGCAGCCAACAGTTCAACCTCGCGAATAATCCCCGACAATCCGCCGGTATCATCTACGGCAATCACGGCATCAATCCAATCGGGTCGTATGCCATCAACCATCCATGCGGTTACCTGGTTAAAAATATCTGGCGGCAACAGACTGGCCACACCCGAATAATCAACCCCACCAAATTCGCAAACACTTCCGTTTACGCAAGCATTTCTAAGCCCAGAAAAAGCCTGTGCCAACAGTTCGTCACGCACAGTATTAGGTTTCGTTATATCTATTGTGATCCAATCGGCGGGTGTACAGCCGACACCGTTCGCAATGCACGCCTGGAAATTACGTTCTGGTATATAAAGGTTGTTTTCACGCATGTATGGTGCTTTGGTAAAAACTATCCCGAAATCTGTATAGAATTTGAATCCCCGGTATATACCCAAATCAAAGCCCGCCCCAACGTATGGCCCGCGATAATTCCAATGAAGATTTCCACCAATCTTGGTATCGCGTTTTATACGTGCGTGCGCATAAATATCATCTGTTATCTCTACGGCATATCCGTCATGTACGGGGAAATAATTCGGCACACTGGCGGTCAGGCTGATATCCGCCTTTCCAACATAATAACCCCCGCTGACGCGCCAACCACCGGCAAACCAAGTGTTTCCAAAAGGATAAAAATCAATCAATGCACCAAAATACTGATTTTTCCAGGAAAATACGCCATTCACACCCTCTACATTGGCAATAAGTGTGGCACCGGAATCATCATCAAATTCGATAGGATCCAATTCCCCGACATTAAATTTTTTGGAAATGCCGAATACGGTTCCTTTTACATACAATTCGTCGTCTTCGACATATCCCTTTATTTTCAATGGCGATGAAATTGCAAAATCAGCGCGAAATCCAAATCTTTTTTTCCAGAACCCGCGCGCTTCTTTATTCGCATAACCGACAAATCCGCCCACCGATGCAAAAGGCAACGGTGCCAAGGGCACACCCAGTCCAACCTGATACCCGCGATACCATGGTTCTGCCGGATTCAACCGGTTGTCGTACAGGCGCAGGGATTCGGCTTCTGCAAAATCTGCCGCATCAGGCACAGGTACGGGCATTGATTCCGCAAAGGCGGGGCTCATCATTACAGCCATTAAAAACATAGAAACTTTTTTCATGCTATCCGATATTCTGCATCATATGATGTTTCGGTTATACGAAAGGCAACAGCGACTCTTTGCGAATCGCATCATTGTGCTTCTGTTGATTTTTCGCCCCATACATTGGTGCATTCGCGGACAAACAGCGGGAATGCGACAACGGTATCGGTATCGACATACGCGACTTTGGCCAGATTGCCATTCTTTACCGCGGCGGGAACAGATTGGCTTCCAACCGGAATAAAGCCCAGAAAATTGGTCTGGCATGAAGACCCACGGGAATCAACCTTTGTCCAATCAACTTTGCTGATATCGGCGTTACCATAATATCTTTCGTAATTGGCCGGATTTCCGTAAACACACGCGCCCAGGGCAAAAGCGGCGGACAATGTTATGACTTTTTTCATATTAATTCCTTTTGTTGCTATATGGATACTAATGTTAATTTCCCCGCATTACAAGTAAATTTATATCGGCAACCAAACTATTAACACAATCCGATACAATTTATGTATCTATACTCTTTACAAAGAAATTATATTTTTATAATCAAATACAAACTGGATTTATAACATCGCTAAATCAGAAATAAAAATCACTGCAATTCTATTTTTTCCCCGTCAACTATCACTATCTTTCCGCGTGGAATGCCCACTGTGGAAAGCGCGGCAGCAATATCCCTTTGTCCGAACATACGCTCGTCAAATATTGGATATACTCCGCGGGAAAGACAAAGCTGGTTTGCAGTAACCGGGCTGTTGCATACCGCAATTATCGGTATATCCGGGCGACGGCATGAAATTTCCCGCGTTGCCGTACCATCACGGTCAAATACTATAATTACCGACGCTTTGTTAAGGTATGCCATGGATGCCACGCTGCGTGACCAGTCATTTTCTGGAATATGATCAACGCGGTTCCAATCATAACTGTTTTCATGCGAATCATCGTCGGCATTCGCCAGAATTTTTGACATGGTTTGTATTACCAATAACGGGTTGTTGCCGATAGTTGTTTCTTCGGACAACATCACTGAATCTGTGCGCAGATACGCACTGGTCGCTACATCGGAAACCTCTGCCCGTAATGGAAATTCGGAATTTACCATGCTGGCCAGCATCTGTGTCGCAATTACTATGGGCTTGTTCTTTCTGCGGCAAGAACGGACAAGACTGCGCTGAATCGATGGAACCTGCCAATATGGCATTTCGACGGCCAAATCCCCGCGCGCAACCATGATTGCATCGGCAAGGCCGGCAATATCTTCAAAACGTCTTACAGCCTGGGGTCGTTCTATTTTGGCGATTATCTGAACCGGATATGATGTCCGTGCCGTAATAAAATCGCGGACTTCGGCTATATCTTCGGGTTTTTGCACAAACGATATGGCTACAAAATCCGGGTTTTTTGAAAGAATATATTCCAAATCGGCACGATCTTTCTTGGTCAGAACGCTGGTTTCAACCTCTGTATCTGGAATGTTGAATCCGCGCCGAGACCATATTTCAGACCCGCGGATTACGCGGGTGGTAACAGAACAATGCGATTTTTTCTTTTTCTCGCACTGCATTTTGCATCCGGCATCTTCTGTAACTTCAAGTTCGATTTTTCCATCGTTCAAAAGAACCCGGTCGCCGGTTTTAAGCGAAAGCAATACATTTTCATCCGGCAATTGAACACGTTTTGAATCGCCAAGTGCAGGATCATTATCCAGAACGAATGTCTGCCCGATTTCCAAATGATATTTATCACTGGTTTTAAAATCCCCGATGCGATGCTTTGGTCCCTGCAAATCCGCAATTATAGCAATCGGTCGGCCAAGTTCTGCCGATATTTTGCGAATTACATCAAATTTCGCACCCTGAATTCTTTTGATATCATGGGAAAAGTTCAGCCGGCACACATCTGTCCCGGCCGCAATCATTTCTTTGATGATTTTTTGCTTTTGGCTATTGGGGCCAATAGAAGCTATAATTTTTGTTAATTTCTGCATATTTGTTCTCTTGCGTAAAGCAAAACCCCATTGCACGCCCACGCTTAAACGAATTACTTGATTTCCTGATTTTCAATGATACCATATATTCGCCAATCATGCAAATCAAGGGGGAAAACAAAATGCCTGCAAAACAAGAAAACCATGGCGCGATAGATAATAAACAGCTTATATCAATTATAGAGCGCATCGAAAAACTTAACGAAGAAGTGGCCGCACTGGCCGCCGACGTAAAAGAAATCTATACCGAAGCAAAAAGCGCGGGATACGATCCACGGTACGTGCGTCAGATGGTGCGCCTTCGCAAGATGGATCCAGACGAACTGGACGAAGCAGATGAACTTACAAAGATGTATCGCACCGCGTTGGGATTATAAAACTTTTCCAAAAGTGAAAATATGCACAAACGGCTCTTGTAAAAGAGCCGTTGTTTCTGTCTTTGCGGCAAAAATCGATAATCCAGAAACTATTGATTTTATTTTACCGGCATGTTATAATGCAATCCCATAAGGAGCGTTTTCTTATGGCAAAAAATCCCAACACAAAATATATATTCGTAACGGGCGGGGTCGTATCCAGCCTGGGCAAGGGCGTTGCGGCGGCCTGTATCGGCGCGTTACTGCAATCACGCGGATACAGTGTTCATGCCCGGAAATTCGATCCCTATCTGAATATTGATCCCGGTTCCATGTCCCCGTTACAACACGGGGAAGTATATGTCACAAACGACGGATTTGAAACCGATCTTGATCTGGGATATTACGAACGATTCCTTGGGATCCAGTTGTCCCGGAACGATTCGGTTTCCGGCGGACGGATATATTGGGAAGTATTAAATGCGGAACGCCGGGGAAATTATCTGGGCAGCACTGTCCAAATGATTCCGCATGTCAGTGATAAGATAAAAGAATATATAAAGGCAGACGGTGGTGCGGATTTTATAATTTGCGAAATCGGCGGAACTGTTGGTGATATCGAAGGACTTATATTTCTGGAGGCGGCACGGCAATTCGCGAATGAAATCGGACGGCGGAATGCGATGTTCATACATCTGACATTGGCACCATTCATTGAAACCGCAAATGAATTAAAGACAAAGCCAACACAACAGTCCGTACGTATATTGCTTGAAAAAGGAATCCAGGCCGATATGCTTGTGATACGCACACCACGCATGTTAAGCGATGACGAACGATCAAAAATCGCCCTATTCTGTAATCTGTCGGTAAATAATGTGATTTCCGGAATAGATATGGATAATATTTATAAAATACCACTGGCCTATGAAGCCCAGGGGCTGGCAACGCAAATCCTTGCACATTTCGCTATGGAACCCAGCGTGAATGACGGCGATCTTTCAAAATTCCAACGGATTTCGGATTATCTGGCATTGCGCACGCCGATTGTCGACATAGCGGTGGTCGGAAAATATTTCGATGTTGCGGATTCTTATAAATCATTGAACGAGGCTTTGTTTCATGCCGGACTTGCAAATGATGTGCGCGTTAATATCCATAATGTCGATGCCGAATCATTGGAAAAAATGACTGATACGGAGATAAAAGAACGCTTTGCGGGCATGTCCGGGATACTTGTTCCCGGTGGATTCGGAGAAAGGGGGATAGAGGGAAAAATTCGCGCCGCCCAGTTCGCGCGCGAAAATAAAATCCCATACCTTGGGATCTGTCTTGGCATGCAAATTGCCGCGATAGAATTCATACGAAATTCTTGCGGAATCCAGAATGCCAACTCGACTGAATTTTCAAAAGACTGTGACCCGGTGGTATATATCATGCCTGATCATGACAGGGATGATATGGGCGGAACCCTGCGTCTTGGTGCATGTCCATGTGTTATAAATCCCGACACGCTGGCACACAGGATTTACGGGGGCAACATATCGGAACGCCACCGGCATCGTTATGAATTGAACATTAAATACGAAGATCTTATGAAAAAACAGGGGATGATTATCAGTGGACGTTCCCCCGACGGACGTTTGCCAGAAATCATAGAAATCCCGTCGCATCCATTTTTCATAGCGGTTCAATTCCATCCGGAATTTCAATCATCGCCGTATACATCGCACCCACTGTTCGCGGCATTTATCAACGCCGCAAAAAAGTAAATTCCAGATATCATACTGTGTCATTGCGGTTTTATGTCATTGCGAGTGGTCGAAGACCGCGAAGCAATCTTTTCAGGCATTTCGCGTCATTGCGAGTCACGGCACCGCTTGCGGTGACGGACGAAGCAATCTTTCCAGGCATTCCGTGTCATTGCGAGTGGTCAAAGACCGCGAAGCAATCTTTTCCGACATTTCGTGTCATTGCGAATCACGGCACCGCTTGCGGTGACGGACGAAGCAATCTTTTCCAAGCAGAGGAAGTGTAAAAATTCCATTGCCTGAAAAGATTGCTTCGTCCGCCTGACGGCGTGACTCGCAATGACATTAAACCGCAATGGCATCAAAGGCCGAGAGCCGCAAACAGCGCCGACCGGAAGCCGGAATTGCCCTGGGCGTGGTACAAGCAATCGGAGGCGCAGCTAAACGCGCAATAGGACGGATCGCCTTCGTCGCCCCAGAAAACCCAAGCCGACGAAGCAACACTAAACCCGGGAATACTTGTTAGCTTACACCAACACCATCTGCCACCATCTGCAACGGGATTGCCGGGCTGGGCATAACTTCCGTTCGTACTTGAACACAGGCTTGTGCCACCGAACTCTGATACGTTACTACCCGTACAACCCGTTGCTTTCCAATTAGTCGGTGATAGATTGGTGCAATCACGATCTGTGGAACTACCACTGGTACCATTAGCAGGACATTGTGTCCAGCTACCACAACTCGTCGGACTATTGGGCTTTGGCACACACGCAACAGCGGCAATAGACCCATGCAATGGGATTATCGTTAATACAGCAAGGATGCTTGTTATCTTTATAGTTCTGTTAAATGTATTCATGATACTCTCTCCTTTGGGTATATTTATATTATACCATACCCCATGACAAAGGTCAATTTGTATTTAGTCATGTAAAGTGAGGTAAAATAAAAAGGCCGAATATTATTCGACCCATGTATTTAAAAACGCCCGCAAATTCGGGCGTTGATACTATTCTTACTTTTTACCTTTCTTTTTGAACCAACCTTCTTTCTTTTCCCCTTTTTCTCCCTTGTGTCCGGGTACTTCTATGCCACATGCTTCAAATGACTTTACATGGCATTCGCGTGCCGCTTTCATTTCTTCTTTGTCCGGCCGTCCGCTTCCCCTGAATTCATTCCGTGGACAGTTGTGGCTTTCAACACATTTTTTTTGCTCTTCGGTAAGGTGTTCAAAAAGGTCTTTTCCGTGTCCTTTCGATCCTTTGTCCGCTATCGCTCCCGTTGAAATCGCGACAAGCGCGGTCAGTAAAAGATATTTTTTCATAGTGTTCTCCTTTTTATGCTTGGTTGTTTATTGTGTGGGTAAATTATTTGGCGATTTGCCTTCAAGTTTCATTTTTTCAGTATAACAAGTCCTTAACGCTTTATTGTAACACTCCATGGCCTTTCCCCTTTCTTCTTGGCTAAAATTTTCGTTGGGTTGCGGACATTTATGTTCCTTGATACAATTTATTTGCGTCGGACTGAGAGATTCTCTGACTGTATATGGATCATCTTCGGGTTCGATATTCGCAATAACGCCGGTTGCAACAAAAATGAATGCAAAGAGCAAAAGATATTTTTTCATGATACTTTCCTTTCTTTTTAATTTTTTGAACTGCAGTCTTTCAATGCTTTTTTATAGCATTCAAGGATTTTTTCCATTTCTTCTTTATCGGGATTTTCAACCACATCAAAACATTTATGTTCAAGAATGCAGTTTTTTTGTTCATCGGTAATATTTTCAACAGCAGTATAATCGCCTGTATCGGGATGACCATTTTCACCGATGGCTGTACCAAATATAGCTATGGATAGTGCCAAAAATATCAGATATTTCTTCATTTTGATATTCCACTGAAAGTTACCTGTTTGAAATCATAGCATGCTGTGCAAATCAAAGCTAGTCTAAATTCTTATTTATGCCATACCCTGTTTGCCGGGATGTGTTTGACATTGCCGTTTTTATAAATTACAAATCCGCCACTTAAAATTCGCGCGGCACAATCCGGCGCGGCAAGATCCCAATAGGTCACGATAAAATCCATATTGCCCGGCATACACAGACTTTTAATACTATTGGCCAGTGGAACAAACTGTTGTATATATGCCAGCTTCCATTTCGGGGTCGTATAAATACATACCCTGTTTTCACAGATTACACTGTATTTTTCACCGGCAAAGCCTTTGCGTATTGGTTTCCGTGATTCCGGCACAGATGTCCAATTGAAATTTTCCCACGCGCCGAATGCCATCTTGTGATTTCCCGACCGGCTTTTATTAAACTGTAATGTTCCATCGTCTTTCATGAATGCAACCAGTTCACGATCATGTGTAGCATAAAATATCGGTCTTTGCCAAAGTGCAACCATCACCAAAGAGAAGACTGCAAAAATTCCAGCAAAAATAATATTCAGACGATGTTTGCCGTTGATTATAAAAATAAAGCTTAACAGGCCAAAAACCATCAATGCCAGGGCAGATCCCGGAATCGCGGGTGTTTGGAATACTGCGCCCGGCAGACCGGCTATCCAATTTGTAATACCCAGGACTATTTCATAAACATGTGCGGCCAGATCCAATGGCAAAAAAAATCCAAACATTGCAGTAACAGTGCCGACCAGTGTAAGTGGCAAAATCGCAAGCGAAAATAATGGCAAACAAAGCAGATTGCCAAGCAAGCTGTAAACCGGAATATTATAAAAATGATAGGCCACAAACGGTGCGGTGAATGCCGTCGCTATAATATCAATCAGTGCGACTGTCTTTAATCCATTTCCTATTTTCTGCCAACGTGTACGGTGTTCAAATTTTCTATCCCGGAAAAGCCAAAGTATTCCGAATACCGCGCTGAACGAAAGCTGGAACCCGGCCTGGGTTACATGGTGCGGATCAAGCAAAAGAAGCCCGCCGAATACCAATACCGCACTGCACATGGAAAATAAATTTCGCGAAAATGCAAGTGCAAGAAATCCAATAATTGCCATAACCAAAGCCCTTTGCGTAGCAACGCCCGCGCCCGATACAACCAGATAGAAACAAAGCGCGATGCCGGTCGGAACAATAGCAAAGTTGCGTACGGGAATCCGGCGCGCGATGTTGGGGAACATCCGTGCCAGAAAATAAAATATTGCAAAAATCCATCCGCCAACAAGGGTCATGTGAAACCCGGAAATAGAGAATACATGCGCAATACCGGCGGCTTTTGCCGCCACACTGTCCGTTTCGGGCAGGGCGCGTTTATAACCCAGAATCAAGCTTCCGGCCAATGCCGTGGCACGCGCATTATCATGCGATGCAATTTTTTGATAGATGTTGTCGCGAAGTTTTGCGACTGAATTTTCATTATGTGTTGCATCCGTGATTTCAAATCCGTTTGAATATCCGGTTGCAGAAATTCCGTTGAAATAAGCCCATTCAGCCATATCAAATCCACCCGGGACATCTGCTGGCATGGGACGAAATAAAGTGGCATCCATATTTATCCGGTCGCCAATTTTTGGCGGGGGCAAATCACCTGGCATTGAAATACGGATATTCATATTATTTTGCTGTGTATTTCCATAGGGTGAATTTATAGTGGAATTATTCATAAAAATCCGCGTGCGGCCGGCGGTATAATCTATACCGGATACTGTGCCGGTTGCTGTCGCAATGCGCATGTCGCGCGATATGGTCGGCGTGGACAAATTTCGGGAAAAACCCGCCGCATAAAAAAATCCAAAAGCGAATAAAAGCGCGGCTGATAATATAAGTGTGAATAACATGGGTACACTTGCCCGTCGTCTGTAAACCATGAATAAGCTTGCCGTGCAAAGCATCGACATCATATACGGTGCGACGATAACCGGTTCTGTTGGTATGGCAAAATAAAGTGCCATCCCGAACGCCATTATAAACGGTGCCCATAGAATAAAATTTGGATATTGACGGGATAAAAAAGAATTCATAAAGGGATTATAGATTAAATTTCAGATTTAATAACACTTTTGTTTAGTTGTTTTTATTAATTTTCCCCATTCTGTTCACTTTACATGACTAAATACAAATTGACCTTTGTCATGGTATATGGTATAATATAAATATACCCAAAGGAGAGAGTATCATGAATACATTTAACAAAACTATAAAGCTAACAAGCATCTTTGCTGTATTAACGATAATCCCATTACATGGGTCTATTGCCGCTGTTGCGTGTGTACCAAAGCCCACAAGTCCGACGAGTTGTAGTAGTGCCAATCAATGTCCTGCTAGTGGCACTGGTGGTTCAAGTTGGAATCAAGATTGCAACAACCTATCCCTTGGTAATTGGAGAATAGGAAGCTGTACTGGAAGTAATGTATCAGAGTTCAGTGGCATGAGCCTGTGTTCAAGCACAAGCGGAGTACAAAGCAACATTGGCAACCCTGTTGCAGATAGCGGCAGTAATTGTTGGTGTAAGCTAACAAGTATTCCCGGGTATAGTGTCGTTTCGTCGACATGGGTTTTCAGTTACGGCAATATCGCTCCGTCCCATTGCGCGGCTGGTTGCGCGAACGATTGCGCGTACGTCGCCCAGGTCACTTCCGACTTCCGGTTGCCACTGTTTGCGGGTCTTGGCCTTTGATGTTATGGCGGTCTGATGTCATTGTGGTTTGGTGTCATTGCGAGTCACGCCGTCAGGCGGACGAAGCAATCTTTTCAGACAAGGGAATTATTATACTTCCCTTGTTGGAAAAGATTGCTTCGTCCGTCACCGCAAGCGGTGCCGCGACTCGCAATGACACACTAATACTCTGCTGATACGAAATACAACCCGTATGCGGGTGCGGTAGATCCGGCGGCCGATCGGTCTTTGGCCGCAAGCACTTCCTTTATATCGTAAGGCTTGCCCAGCCCTATTTCAACAAGGGTTCCGACCATATTACGAACCTGATGATGCAGGAAAGATTTTGCACTGAATCTTATGATTATCAAATCATAATCCGTGATTTCAATTGAAACATTATCCAACGTTTTTATTGGTGATTTTGCCTGGCACTCTGCTGCGCGAAATGAGGTCCAGTCATGATTACCAATCAAATCATCTGCTGCGCGGCGCATCGCGTCGATATCAAGCGGGCGCGGCACCCACCAGACCCTGTCTTTATCCAGTACAGCCGGGGCGCGACGATTCAAAATGATATATTTATAGTCGCGTCGCTGACACGAAAAACGTGCATGAAAATCGTCGGATACTTTATCACAAGATAATACAGCAACTTTTGCATCTGCCAGATGAAAATTGACCGCACGCATAACCGTGTTTGCATCTTCATCTTTATTTATATCAAAATGCGCAACCATACCAAGCGCGTGAACCCCGGCATCTGTCCGACCGCATGCTATGACTTCCGTATGTTCCTTACAGAATTTATAAATCGCATCCTGAATCAACGACTGTACGGAAATTCCATCCGCTTGAGCCTGCCAACCGACAAGACCGCTTCCGTCATATTCAAGAATCAGTTTGTATCTCATTTCCCAAATTCTATTTTACCACGCTGTCCGTTAACAAAATCCTTCCACGCCATCGGTTTTTTACCAGCGGGCTGGATCCGCGTTATTTCCAATTCATCGCCATTTATTCTCGTTTCGATAATTTTTACATCTATGCCATTTATTTTCGTGCGTCCGCCTATGGATCGGATTTGATTATGTATATCGCGCTTTGATTTTGACCAGTCTATTAATTCATCATCTCCCATCCATTTGCGGGTAAATGTCGGTTCCCCGATTTGTTTTTGCGGCGGATACTTATCCGGTGCAGACAAATATTCAGACAACATATCAGCCGACATTTCCCCGACCAGTTTTTCAATTTCGGCAATGGTGTCGTTCCCACCAATTATAAACGGACGACGCATATATATATCGCCCGCGTCTACCTCTGCGGCAACCTGCATTATACATATCGCGCTTTGGGTATCGCCATTATATATGGCGGCAGACATCGGCGCAGGGCCGCGATATTTCGGCAAATCACTTGGATGTATATTTACACAAGACGCGGCATTCAAAACATTATCGCGCAGTATCACACCATATGAAGAAACAACTATAAATTCAGGCTTCGGGGCGTTGTCGAATTCCTTTATACTGGTATAAACTTTTAATCCGCGCGATAATGCCCATTCATGCACGGGCGATTTGGTCAGGATCTGTTTACGACCGGTCGGTTTTGGGGCACGTGTGAATACTGCGATGACTTCATGTTCGTCCGCGACGCGTCCAAACACCGGAATCACCCAAGAAGACGTACCCATCAAAGTTATTTTCATTTTGTTCCCCGGATATTCGAAAGTTTATCACAAAACCTGGCAACCATGGGACAGGATAAGCATCCGTGCAGACATCCACCATGTTATTGATAAAAAAACACCCGTTGTTGCAAAAGCCAGCCAGAATTTACATCTTGGTGCTATCAAGTATGCAATTCCGAACAATGCGGCCGCAAAAACAGAAATCCATGAAACTACCCAGAATATATCCCCTTTAAGAAACCATATTATCGGGCACAAACTTGTACTTCCACCGACAACAAATTTATCGGTAACATATATTACCGCCATAAACCAACCAACAACGGCAGCCAGACAAACAACCGGTAACAGCGTATAACGCAATACGTTTTTCATTTCTCACTCCTTTCTTTTTTTGACTTTTCTCATAACCATTTCGCGTTTTGCCGACGACAGATAGTCGATGAACAAAATACCGTCCAGATGATCTATCTCGTGCTGGACTATGCGCGATGAAAATCCGGTAAATTTGCGGCGTTGCGGCGCACCGGATTCATCCGCCCATTCAACAATTACAGATTCAGGGCGTGATACTTCGGCAAATACTGGACCCGATGGTCCCTGGACAGACAAACAGCCCTCTTCTGCGGTCGCATATTCCATGGATTTTGCTATGATCCTTGGATTTATCATTTGCAATACGGCGGCACTGTCAAAATCATCCTTTCCTTTCATGTCTTTCATAACCAGGAACCTTTGCGAAATTCCGACCTGGGGCGCGGCAAGACCGACACCGACCTGTTCCTGCATCATTCGAACCATTGCGTCAAGATATGCCCGAATTTCTGGCGTAACAGCAACCACAGCTGCGGATTTTTCCCGCAGAACAAGATCACCACACAAATGCATTTGCAACGTCATATTTTTCCTTTATACTCAATGATACCAAAGGAAGCGAAAATGACAACTATTTTTATCTGTTTCGGTATTATAATTATTTTATTATTGATTTTGGTTTTCCGCAAAACCCCGGTGGCGGATTTATCACCACAATTGGCGGCACTTCGCGAAGACAATATCCGTCTGCGCGAAAGATTATCGGAACGGTTGGCGGCACTTGCCCAGAATGCGGCAGATCTGAAAAGCATAAGTGGCGATATAGCGAACTTTAAAAATATTTTAATGGGAAGCAAACAGGCGCGTGGCCAATTCGGGGAACGTCAATTGGAAGATCTTGTATCTGATGTGATGCCACCCGAAACATTTGCATTCCAATACACAATGGAAAACGGAACCCGGCCGGATTGTATAATAAGACTTCCGTATCCTCCGGGCGATATGGTAATAGATTCAAAATTCCCGCTAGAAGGATATGCCGGAATGCAGACCGCATCTACGGATTATGACAGAGAGCTTGCGCGGAAACAGTTTGAAATTTCGGTAAAAACACACATAGATTCGATTGCGGGAAAATATATAATCCCGGGCAAGACAGCGGAAAGCGCGATGATGTTCATAGGTGCAGAATCTATCTTTGAAACCCTGCACAGGAATTTTCCCGCACTGGTCGATTATGCCGCGCGTCGTAAAGTATTTTTGGTATCGCCCGCCACGCTGTGGGCAACATTAAATACCATACGCAGTGTTCTTTCGGATATAAAAATAAAGCGTGTAGCCGGACAAATTAAAAAAGAATTGGAATTGCTGTTATCGGATTTATCGCGCCTTGACACACGTGCAACCGCATTAAATAATCATTTCAGACAAACCATGGAAGACCTTGACGCGCTGAAAATCAGTGTTGGAAAAATCACACCACGCGCTGAAAAATTACGGGAATTGGAATTTGAAAATTAATTTACTATAAGCTTCTGCATTTTTCTCTCTTTAAAAGCCTGTTGTCATACTTTCCGTTTTTTGAATGAATAGTGAATAATAAATAATTAATGTATCGTGCGCGGTGCGCACGATGCCTTATTGAACAATGGATGCCTGTGCCTTGTCGCGCCGTAGCGATAGCGAAGGCGGAAGGCATGACGGCTCTTTTAAAAGAGCCGTTAAGAATGCGTTCACTTTACATGACTAAATACAAATTGACCTTTGTCATGGGATGTGGTATAATATAAATATACCCAAAGGAGAGAGTATCATGAATACATTTAACAAAACTATAAAGATAACAAGTATCCTTGCTGTATTAACGATTATCCCATTACATCGGTCTATTGCCGCTGTTGCGTGTGTGCCACAACTGCCCAATAGCCCGACGAGTTGTGGTAGTTATGATTTTTGTTCCGCCCTTGGTATTGATGGTTATAGTAATGATTGTAATAACCTATCCCTTGGGGATTGGAAATTAAAGAATTGTACCGGAAGTAATGTATCAGAGTTCAGTGGCACAAGCCTGTGTTCAAGTACAAACGGAAGTCTCGGCAACATTGGCAACCCTGTTGCCGACAGTGACAGATACTGTTGGTGTAAGCTAACCAATATTCCGGGGGTTAGTGTCGCTTCGCCAGCTTGGGTTTTCAGGCTCGACTATGTCGATCCGTCCGATTGTGTGGATGACTGTGCACACACTTGTGCGCTTTACGCCCAGCTCGTTTCCAGCTTCCGGTCGGCGCTGTTTGCGGGTCTCGGCCTTTGATTTTTAATTCTTTCTGCACCCGGTTTGTGGATGTATCCATACCTGTTCTTTTGCAAGCCGCATCATCGGCAGATCGGATTTGCTGTCGGAATAGGCACGAATTATATTCGGACGATTGCCCATAATTGTATTTAACGATCTGACCTTATTTTCCCCATAATTAAAAAATTTAAATTTCCATGGCCGAACAGGATCGATTTCAGAACATATAATCAAATCAAATTTCATATCTTTAACCAATGGCATCAAAAGATATTCCGGGCTGGCCGATGCAAGGATTACAAAATTTCCGGCCGCGCGTTCTTTCGCCACTTGTTCGGCGGCCCAGCCAAATCGATTCTGTTTGAATTCTTTTATAAAACCGGCCGCAAGTTTTTTTATCATCACGGGCGTAAGATAGGGTCGCAACATTTCCCGCCAGAAAATATCCAAACATGAAAGATGCGATATATGACGGACGAAACATATTCTTATAATCCATGCCATGATTTGCAAAAGTATTCCGAAAAATATTACCGGCAAAAATAACCACGGCCGCAAAGAATTTCGAAAGCAATATTTCCAGAACCCAACATTGGCATCACCCGCGGACAAGGTTCCGTCAAAATCAAAAAGCACTATGCCGGGTTTCTGGTTTGTTTTTTGTTTTTTCATTTCGCGCCCTTTATTAATTGATCGGCCATTAACAATTTTACAATATTTTCCACCGCTTTATTCGGCACCTTTGCTTTGTCGGCCATTTTATTTAAACGCGCCGGATTACCAAACAAGTCGGCAACAGTGGCGGAAAGCCATTTGACGGTAAATTTTTCTTGGGGTATTGCAAAACCACCACCCGATGACGCAAAAGCATTTGCGTTCGCGGCCTGATCCGGATTTATATTAAGCGGAACAAGAATCGCGGGTCGGCCAAGCGTTTGTAATTCTACAACTGTGCTTGCGCCACTGCGCCCTATTACCAATTGTGCCTTTGCCATTTGTTCGGCCATGTCATGAATAAAAGACAAAACATTTGCATGAATCCCCGCATCGGCATAGAATTTTTGCAAACGCCGTACCGCATCCGGCCGTGTCTGGTGAACGATGAACAGTTTCTTTTTCAACGCAACCGGCAATGCGACAATTGATTTTGGAACTATATCATCAAGTACAGAGGCACCCAGACTACCGCCTGTGATAAGTATTCTTGGTTGATCCGATGAAATCGGCTTTGGGTGAAATTCATTTCTGACGGGCAATCCGGTATAGATTATTTTGGCATTTGTTTTTGAAATATCATTAACTTTCGGAAATGAAGTCATCAAAACATCAATCCAACGTAAAGCGAATTTATTCGCACGCCCGATAACGGCATTTTGTTCATGAAGATAAACCGGCACACGCCAAACGCGTGCGGCAAGAATAGCCGGAACGGATGCATACCCGCCAAACGACACAACTTTATCGGGACGAAATATCATAAAACGTAAGGTCAAAAGCGCGGCGGTTATCGCAATTTTGAAAAGCGAGATGATTGCCCTGAATTTGGATTTGCCACCGACCCCGCCGGCCCATATATAAACAATACCTGCGCGCGGCGGTTTATTTTTCCGAACCATATCCATAACCCGGCCATCTGTCGATATTGTAACGCGGTGCCCGTGTCGCGACAATTCTGCCGCCACAGCCACAGCAGGAAACACATGTCCACCGGTTCCACCGGTTGCTATCCAGATATTTTTCATTTCCATTTATCCTCTCTGACCAATGCCAACAATAATCCGAATGTCAAACAAAATGCTATGAATGACGACCCACCGTACGATATGAAAGGAAGGGTCATTCCCTTTGGCGGAAATACCCCCAAAGCCGATGCAATATTGATACAGACCTGGGCACCGAAAAGGGCGAAAACACCGCCCGCAACATAAAATACAAACCGGTCGCGTGCACGGGCGGCATCAGTGACCAGCTGTCTTAATACATAAAAAAGTCCCAGTATCAAAGCACATGCCAGCAACGCGCCCGAATCTTCAACGATTGCAGAATATATGAAATCTGTATGCGCATCGGGCAAAGATTGTTTTATAAAAGCGTCTTCTCCACTGCCGAACAGACCGCCATTCTTGATGGCTTCTACGGATTTTCTGATTTGATAATTGTCCCCTCCCATACCCAACCATGTAAGGATTCTGGCCTTGAAATGCGCACTGGACATAAATGCAAAAGCACCCATAAAGCCGAATAATCCAAATGCTATGCCCAGCAGCAAGAACGGAAGACCGGCCAGGAACAGCATTGCGAAAAACACTGCTGCATACAGGAATGCGGTTCCGATATCGGGGTGACGGAAAATTATAAAAAGCATCGGAACAAATATAACAAGGTATGCGGGCCAGCCGTCGATCTTCCATGCGCGTTTTGAAAAAAATATTCCATCCGAACCCGATACCCGCGCCAGCCTGTCAAGAAACCAAGCTGTTATTACTATAAACCCCGGCTTCATAAGATCGCTTGGCATTACCGAAAATCCAAATAAATTTACCCATCTGGTAGAACCTTTTACAACCATGGGTGAAAACAATGTTATAAGCAAAAGGACAAGGCATGCGATTATATTAAGCCATGCGACAGACATTACCATTTTTCTGGGCAATGCGCTTGCCACAAATAAAGTCACAAGGCCGATGCCGTAAAATGGCAGCATTTTTAACAGAAAAAAATGCCATGGCTGGGGTGGATTCATACGTTCGGCTGCAACACTACCCGCAGTTACCATGGCCCATATCCCGACAAGCATCAAGATTGCCACCGCAAACAACAATTTGCGGTCTATTTCAAAATACCAGCTTGTTAAACGGCTTTCTTCTGAACGACGTAACATTTCAAAGCTTCATTACCCCCAATGCGATTGCCGAAAAAATTATGGACATCACAAAAAACCTTTCGACAATCTTTGTTTCGGTCCAGCCCGAAAGTTCGAAATGATGATGCAGGGGTGCCATTTTGAAAATCCTTTTTCCCACACCGTTCGAACCCTTGGTAAGTTTGAAAACAATCATTTGCGAAAAGGTGGATAACAAAATCAACACCATCATCATCGCAGCGATTCCAATTGCAATTTCCGATTTCAGCTGCATCGCGACAGTACCCATGAATCCGCCCAGCGCAAGCGATCCAACATCACCCATGAATAATTGTGCTGGCTTTGCATTAAACCACAAGAATCCGACTATCGCCCCAATTGCCGCCCCCAGAACCGGGTATAAGCCGACGGCTTCGGGCAGAAACACGCCACCTGGCAGAAAGTTTACGTGCGTCGCGCCATAAAGTGCGGCAAATAAAACCAAAAATACAGGCAACAATATCTTCGATAGCATTCCATCCAAACCATCCGTTATGTTCGCGGCGTTTGCACTGCCAACTATTACGAAATAAGCGAATACGAAATAAAAAATTCCAAGCGGAAGGAACCAATGGAAAAGCGGCACGAATACCGATAGTTCTGGAACATACGCCGGCATGAAATAATCAGCAAGGAAAGCCAGAACCAGTGCTGCCCCACCGCCCAGCGCAAGCCGCCCCCTTGCGGACAAGCCGGCATAGGCCGATCGCTTTGTTACTTTGCCAAAATCATCCGCGAAACCGATCGCCCCGAATAGTAACAACGACAAAAGCGCGACCCATGGAATCGGGTTATATAAATCCATGAATAAAACCGATGACGTGAAAATGGCAGCCAAGATAAGAATCCCGCCCATGGTCGGTGTACCGGCCTTTTCCAAATGCGCCTTTGGGCCGTTTTCGCGTATAGGCTGTCCTTTGCTTTGCCACCGGCGCATAATGGTTATAAACATCGGGGCAAAGGCCAGCATGAAAAAAAATGCGACCGCCGCACCAGCCCCGAATCCAAACCAGCCTTTCGATGCGAATGTAAAGCCCAGGGAAGATAATGACATAGATAACATGCTTGCTCCTTTTGTCCGTATAACTTTTTTATTATGACTTTTTTCTTATGGCTTTCCACCAGCCCTTGGTTGTTTCCCAACCTCTCTTTCCGTAATGCTTTATGTCTTTTTCCACTTGTTCGCCGAATTTTGCATCGATAGAACCACCAAGATCCTTTGCCAAATCGACAGCCTTGTTCACAAGGTGCATTACCAAAAGACCGGTTATAATAGCTATCATAAAACCACTGCTTTGGACGGTGGGGGTTTCTGCCAAATCGGCACTAATTACCGGGGAAAGCAAGGCCAGACCTATCGCTGCGATTATAGAAAGCACTATGAAATAAATAATGGCATTCAAGAACTCTTTTATTTGGTTTTCAAGCTTTACCGCTTTGAACATTCCTGCAAATGATTCGAATATTTTGGCCACCGGCCCTTTATAATTTGTACTTCCGTCAAAACATTCGACCAGTGCGGTAAACGGCAGCATTATGATTATAATAAACATTCTAGCAATGACACCGATGGCTTGAATTGCGAATTTCCATATATTGTACAGGAACAATATTACGAACGCAAGCCCGGCAAAGAAAGTCATGGCTGACCCACCACTGGTCACACCCGTAACCGTGCTTACTACCGCAGCAGTTGTTAAACCCGCGGTGGGACTTACGATCGCACTGACGGCCAGACCAGCGGTCATGCCGACACCCAATCCGACAGGTACATTGATTCCTGCGGCCATCCATTTTAATCCTGCTGACACACAGGTGTAAAAAAATCCGGTAAGCCGTGTTGGCACGCACAAAAGATTTGCTGTGTGTTCGGGACTGATAGGCGCGTGGCGTATCGGATACTGTTTCATGTATTCGTGAATTGTTTCGCAAGTATCGGGAAGGCTTACGTTTGCAGCCGAAGTTACTGCATTCAGAATCATATCTGATATATATGTTCCGATGGTTATTGCCGGACTCATTATCCACATGAATAACTCTGCGGGATTTTTGGACAGTAAAATAAAACATATCGTTATCCACAATCCCTTGCGAACTATTTCCAAACCCAATTTTTTCACGTCTCCGACATTCTTGCCGTCGCCTTTGATTACTTGATATGATTCCATCATAATCCAGAATGCGAACAAAACTATGATAAGGATTGTTATGAACCCGAACAACGATCGGTCGATGGCCTTGCCTATTGCAGAAAATGCGCCGATAACTGCGCGGCCAATCCTTGCTTCTATGGGGACAAAGTCTTTTTTCAAGACGATCATGCCGTCTTCTTCTGTAAAGTTCTGTTGGAATTGCGATTGAAACCTTGATATTTCGGACAGATTTGTCTTTACAATGTCAAGGTTTGATGGGGTATTCCATGTTCCGAAGGGTCCGATATCGCCACTGCCAGGAATATTAGATTGCACATTCCCGGTTTGCGCACCAAGCGGCATAGATAAATGAAACAGCAATAGAAAGCAAAGCAAAGCCCTGCCAATATTAAAGTTCGAAAAAAATCTTTTTATCAAAAACATGTTTTTGTTTTATTTCCCGTTACTTTGTAAACATATTTCCTATGTTATGCGGAATATTCCAAAGCGTCTGCCCGACCTCCTTTACATATTTCCCATATTCAAACGGGCCGTCATCCCCCACCAGTCGTCCGTCGATTTCTTTCTTGATTACATACCAATATACAAGAAATAAGCCAAGCAGCATCATGAAAAATTCCCATCCGTTTTTCATAAAGTCGAACGCGCCAGGATATACCGCTTCAACCCGACGTTTTTCCCTTTCAAAGCAAGCCACAAATCTGTCTTTATCAACCCCTTCGTCCTGTATAGTGGATTCTCTTTCACAGATGGCGAATACTTCCATAACCGATGCGTTTTGCGCATTTGTATTTTGGTTGGTTGGGGGCGCACTTTCCCCGATTTGCAGGATTCCCGCCGGAAGGATCGGGGTATAGGTGTTGTTTGTGCCGGGCGGCCCTGGAAAATATTCTTGCGCCGCGAAAAGCACCATCGCATACATAATCAGTATCTGCAATGTCACAGATAGAACACGCACCGCACATTTTGCCAGCATACTGACGGCATTCGGGAACACTTTTTCCAATGTTTTCCATTCGTTTTGGTATGCCCATGCCGCAATAATCAACGGCAAGAAAATTATAAGAAACACAAGCTGGAAAACCACGGATAATATTTGAAAAAATATGTTGAAACCTATGACTAAAGCCCCCAACACCAATGCAAGACCGGCAACCCATGTCCAAAGCCCCCCCCCCATTCCCATCCAAGCATAATTCATCAATGCAAATCCGCCCGCCGCACCGGCCAGAACTATTGTATTAAGGTTTCCGATTACGCACATAAACGGTTGCAGTGCAGGCCCCAGAATATTATCTTCTCTTATATCTGTTCCATCGCCACAGGTGGCCACGCTGACCGTTCCGGTTGCGGCCATGGCCAAAGTAGATCCGACATACATGACCGGCCGTACAGTGATGTCAGTGACAGTTTTCAATACCGTTGTTCCGCCATATCCTATCATGCCCAAAAACGCGCCGGCGACAAGAACCCTTAACGCCTGTTTCCACACCGGTTCAAACCATTCGCCGAATTTCATATTTTTGGCTTCTGTATCCAGCTTTGCGACCGATTTATTATTTTCGTTTATGAACCACATAGTCTTTGAAAATAAAAACACTACAAAACCAAGCGTTAATAGAATCCATATATTTTCCAACAATACTTCCCAGAACATGTGCGCGGCATCGCCGATAGTATAAAAAAGATGCTTTACATAATGGCACAGAAAGCAACCGCTGCTGGCCGCTATATCACATACCCCATCTTTGCATGCACCGGTGGCTTTAAGAAAATTTTCAAGACTCATGTAAGAAAACGACCCACCGTTTATGGATGAAGATAAATACCAGACCCCCGCGCCAATAAGGGCGATCCAAAGACACGCTTTAAGTACGGTAATGATTATTTTAGCTTTCAACATCTCTACGTTGTTTTCTCTTTGCTAAATAAATTGCTTGCGACCCTTTTTCCACCCTTTAACAGTTTTTCACCACTCGAAAGAGTCATATCGCCAAGCGATTCCCCATCTGTGCCTTTCAGGTCTGTTTTTGCCATATCCTGTATACCGAATGATTCCACTATACTTTTTGCAATTTCGTTCACCTGGCTTGCAAGGAACTGAACTATATACATCAGAACTATGCTTCCCGCCAAAGTCATAGTTACCGCATCATCTTCTGTCAGGCTGTTCGAAAATATATCTTCGTTGTTCAGAATCTGGTTTACCAACTCTGTTCCAGCTGTTTCTGTCCCGGCAATAAACCGCGATATAAGAACCAATATAACAACATAAGTTATTACTACCGTGCCAAGCGTTATGATAGAACCCATAGCATCTTTCAGCATTTTTGGTGCGATTTTTTGTCCCAGGCTTTTTACCCAACCCGGCGGATCAGAATTCCTGAATACAAAGAATACAAGCCCCAGTGGGAAAAAGAAAGCAAAGAATGAAAGCGCGACTATTACATCAATAAAGTAAAAGCAAAATTTCACAAACAGTTTCAGAAAACCCCAGGTCAATGTCAACCCCATAATAAACATTATTATATGTTTTATCAACGTGCCGATACCTGTAATTGCTTGCCATGAAAATGCCGAATCCATAACATAAAGGCCAAGCGTTATCATGGCCTGGAACTGGGTTGTCACGGTTTTTATAAGCAATATGATCTTGTCTCGTAATTGCGGTCGGTAAAATCCATCATCGTTCATCGATTCCGGGGAATATGATATTCTTGTTTCGACTTCTTCAGCGGTCTTGTTCAGCATTGCCTGGCTGTATAACAGGGTCATGCTTGCCACTGGTTCCATAGTCACTGTTGTAATAAAGCGCGGAAAGAATACACCGGTGCTTAAAAGCGTAACGACTATCAGGGAATTTATAAGTACCGGTTTTACAGATTTTTGATAGGTAAAATCTTCGCCACCTTTTTTAAGGTTTTTCCAGACTGCGTACAGGACATAAAGTGCAATGAATATAGCAAGTATAACCATTCCGAATTCCGCCATAGAATTGTAAAGTGCCGCACCAGCTTTTGACACTATCTGGAACAGACGATCAAAAACGCCACAGCCCCAGCACTGTGCCAATGTAAATTCTGAAAAACGGTTAAGCCAGCCTGTCATTTCAGTCTTTAATCATTAATCGTCAGTAGCCGGTAAATAGTCGATAGAATTTCCAGCCATTATCGACTATTTAAACCATCCCCTGATTTTCTTTATCCAATTGCTTCCTGTTTCTACGACGTTGCCGATGGTTTTACCGGCGGTTTTTGTTTTGCCCCAGACATACCCCGTATCGCTTGCAACTTTTTTATAAAGTTCGTCGGATATTCTGCTGTATTTGTTAAGCTGTTCGCGCGTCAGCCTGAAAATTTCGGCCATAAGCCAGAAAGTCAGTACCGCCGAAAGAATGGTCAGCAAATGCTGGCCAAAGCCCATCGCACCGCTTGCGGCCGCGACCGGGACATTGCTGGACGCGCTTCCACCGCTTGCGACCGAGAATACAGAACTGTTCCAGTTGAACAATGCTTTTATAGCCGCTATATTCACAGCCATTATAAACATACAGGCGATCATTGTTATAACCAGTTTTTTCAGCGCATCTATAATCATTTCGAATGCGGGCCAGGGATTTATCCAATCATCACCATCCTTTACTACATAGGCCAGAACCTTAAACGGATATAGTATCAATGCCATGCCAAAATTGAATATCCCCTGGATAACAAGTAATGCCATGAAAAAATTGTTGGATACAAAAGTTATTATCAGAATCGCACCGGTAATTAGATCCAGAAAACCCCGTCCGAATGAAACGATTGTTATTAATTGACCCAAACCCTTCATAAAAAATTGCACCCCACGTTTTATGACTATGTTGTTTGCATGTGAGATTTGTGCAACAGGCTTTATAAGAAAGTCGCATCCTTCCTGTGAAATATATCCCTTTGTTATTAATTCTTGCGGGCATTCCGGCATTTCGCGCACATTTCCGAACATTGCGTTGCTTTGTATAACTTCTGCCGAAATACCATCTGTGTAAATGGCACCAAAGCGCAGGAAAGGATCCACTATAAAGTCTGTTATATACTTTGGTTCCACCTGCAACATTATTGTTACTGCTATGATCGCGCGAAGCATGGGTTTAAGCAGGTCTTCGCCAATTTTTATCCCGCTTGTTTCGCCTTTCCACATTTCGTCATTTCCCTTCATCCCGAAAAATTCCAGCCAATTGCTTGGGAAATACATTTTGATAAGGGTCAATGCTATATACATGCCCAACCAGCCCCAAACCAAAAGATAAATAATTCCTGTGCCATCGCCCACAAAAAACTTGTATCCCGACATTGCCACATCCATAAACGCCAGAAGAACCATAGGCACAAACGGGGCAAGGTTAATTACATCGACTATACCATAATCGGCATAGGCCGACCCCGTGCCAAGTAACAGGAAGAAAATAATAAGGAAAATAGATAGTCGTTTCATTGTCGATGAATTATATCATAAATCTATACAGGATTGTGATATAATAAATGCAAAGCCTTATGACACGCATTAAAAAATTTTGGATAATATTTTTCTCGCTTTTGCCGTTTTCGGCTGTGGCGATTGGTAAATTCGCATTTATTTTTGTAAGCAGCTTAATTGCCACTGCCGGATTTTCCGTATACCGGTCGCTTGCCCCCGTTGACATGGGCGATGCGTTGAAATTTTTTTCAAGCTGCTGGTCATGCCAGCTTTTCGGTGAAATATTCGGAAGCCTTTCCGGTATGCTGCCAAAGATATTCAGCTCTGTCGGGCATGTCATGATACCCATGTGTATCGTGCTGACCGCTGTGTGGATGTCTTGGACTATATTGGCAAGCTGGATAGGCATAAAAGGCGCAGAGCCGGACTTGAAAAAACCCGGTGCTTCTTGGTCTCTTGCAAGTAAATTCATCGTGCATCTGGTAAAACTGACACTTGTCATCACATTACTTGCGATGCCTGTACCCCGGCTTATTACCAATATATTTATAGAACCGGTGTTCAATGTCGGCCTGTCGATCAGCACAGCCACAGCAAGCCTTACCACAAAGGAAAATGAGCATTCTTTTGAAGCCTGTCTTATAGCAACTGCCGCTCTTGATCCCGCATCGCGCGATATCCGGGCTGCAAACGAGGGGGCTTTTTCGCCAAAGCTGCGCCACAACCTTACGTGTCAGCTTGCCGGAATTCACCAGATGACTGGACTGGGTCTGACCGTGGGCTGGACAATACTTAATATGGCATTCAATTCGGACTATATGCACAAGATGCCGTTTCTATGGGACATACCGATATTCCCGAACACCATATTAATATTGGCGGGCGGTTTGATTATGTTCTTGTTCCTTATGGCATTGCTTCCTATACCCATGTATTTTTTACAGGTCATTATAAGGCTGTCGATGAATCTTATCATGTTGCCTTTGATGATGCTTGGTTGGCTGTTCGAGGGTTGGAAAATTATGCCAGAAGGCGGAAGAAATATAAAAGAAGCTGTCGAAGATGCAATTCGGGATACGGCCGGTATTGCGATTATCGGGGTATTTCTGGTTTTTTCCGTTATGTTCCTTAACGCGGTATTTGGAAATTGGGATGGATCCGAAGCATTGCGTGTTGCGCTTGATAACAATGATTCCACGATTCTTATGGATGCATTGATGATGAAGAGCGAAGATGACAGTCTGGTCATAATACTATTATCCGGTATATTCATAGCATTCTTTATGACTTCGATTCCGAAATTGGTAGATGCTTTGTTCGCAGGCTTTAAGATTCCTGATGGCGCAGCTAAGAAAATTACTGCTGATGCAAGTTATGTTTATGGCAAAGCGCAAAAATTATTCCCATGGTTACCGGATATTAAAAAACCAAACGTATCTGGCAGCAGTGGTGGCGGCGGCGGAAGCGATGGTAGCGGCGGTGGTGGCCACAGCGGCGGAAGCGGAAGTGTTACGGACATGCTTCCATGCGCGGCAGTTATCGTATTTGATAACGCTGACAGGATAGCGAACTTAGAAGGATTGGCATCCAGAACAAAAGTTATCACGATAAACAATCAGGATGATATAAAAGCCGGAAACGATTCAGTAAAATCATCCGGAACTGCAAGCCGAATCTTGTATGACATTTCTTCATCTAACGACAACGATATTGTAGAAAAACTTAAATGGATCGATCATGCGGCGGGCGGAAAGCTTAAGGGTGTGTTTATGTTGGTGGGTGATAGATTCACACTTGACCACGCATTTATAAACAGATTGAGACGGAGGACGCTTCATTTTGTAGTAGTCAGTGATACAGCAACCCGACTGGCAATTGATGCCAAACTAATCATTTACAACCCGAATAAGGTTTATGAAGTAAAGCCCGGTTTAAAGGATGATACCATATCCAATAGCGGTGATGCCGCAGATCTGAAAAGTGCGGTAGACGGAATATAATTTTTAATATTTCATTTATTATTTAAAATTCATGTCGAAAATATGATATAATTGCCCTATATGAAGCCCGAATCATTGATTTCCCCTGTTTTATACTGGCCTAGCAAGCGCGACCGCGGCGGCGGCCTGGGTCGGGGCGATTCGCTTTACCAATCCGCTCGCAAGGAAATATTCCGCACAACCGGCCAAATGCCGCGGATTGTTACGACAGAACCAGATATCCAAGATTTTTTTACAAAACATCCGAATGCGATACTTTATATTCCGGTATTTGTTGAATCGACGGGCTGGTGGGGCGGACTGCTTGGCGCGGATCCGTCAAATTGTCCGTGTGTCACGGATAAAATCATATTGTCGGCGGATTGCCAGCTTATGGCTATACAAATCGCGGCGCAAAAGCTTCCTATGTCAAACCAATTGTTTACAGCAGAAATCCACCCGTCTTCGCAGTTTTTCAAGAAAATGAATTCCCAGATCGCTATGTCCATTGATATGCTGGCGACTGATACGGGAACAATACTCGGGCTGTTTTCCGGCAAGAACAGAAAAAAATTCACCCAGCTGGTGGAATCCACCGGAAACTCTTACTTGGGATGTATCGGCTGGTATTGACAGTCATAAGACGTAAAACGAAATCCATCTCACGTCTTACGACTATCGGCTATATAATTGTCATTACCGTTCCTTTATGCAATGCTTTGTATATTATATTGCGATAATCATTACACTCCCCATTGGTCAAAGTCCTGTCGAGTGCGCGCAGTACAACACGCAGCAAAATATTTTTTTGCGATTCTTTGATACCAAGCCGTTCCCTTGCCACCAATGGCAATTGTTCATAAGACGTTTCAGAAACAATATTTACCAGCTCTATAATATTCGCATCCATCCCAAGTGCTTCTTTGGTCATATCGCCCAACAGGTCATTGTCCATTTCCCTGTCTACAACAATAGATAAATCGCGTATTACGGGCGGCATTGCAGAAACTTCCCTGTATGGTTCAAGATCTTGCATTTGTTCTGTAACACGCGGATCTGCCGAACGAAGCAGACGGATATCTGGGATATTCTTTGCCACCATCAACATACGATCCAGTCCCGGCCCCATGGCAATTCCGGTCACATCATCACGACCAATATTTTCCTTTATAACTTTCGGATGTGCGATTCCACACTCTAAAAGCTCCAGCCATTCGCCGTTCCATAAAACATCGACCTGTTGTCCATAAAGCGTATATGGGTGTTCTCTTTTTTCCATACGCCATATAATGTTTGGGTAAATCGCTTTTACAAGAACATGAATCGCTTTTTCCAAATCATCGGGTGTCATGATTTTTCCAGCTGTCAAATACCAAAGATCCATTTGATGCGGTTCCCCAACATGAATGCGGTCAATACTGTCACGCCGATAACAGATTCCCGCACAAGCCAAAAGGATATTCGGATCAACGTTGTTTTTTACGGATTGCATCGCCCTTGGAACCATGGCCGAAGCCATAGTCCTTAGCAATGCGGTATCACATACATAACGCGTATATCTGGAATCACGCGACGCGCCTTCCGGGGGATATCCTATGCGGTCGTAATTATCCGCGATTGAAACAATCGGGGATTCCCGGTAAATGACGGTTTTGGTTTTCCAATGATTTTCCAGTGCCTTTATGCAATTATTCATTATCAGCTGCATTGCATGCAATCCTTCGGATGGGTTGGAAAGATCGCGCAGGTTCAGCGCGTGTCTTGTCGCTTCCAGCGATATTGGTTGAATTTTCATATTATATTCCTTTGTTTTTAATGTTTTTGGGTAATGTAAAAAGCCCCCAGATACAAGGAATAGCGAACAGAGATGATTCGGGATTTTATGAAAACACACCAACCAGCCCCGAAACTATACCAAGCACAGGGGGCATATAAATCGCAACGAATAGTAAATCATTTGTGTTTTCATGTACCTGATTATAGGCAATAATATACAAAAGTCAATATTTTCAAAGAAGCGAGAACAGCAACAACCGGAAGCCGGAATCGCCCTGGGCGCTGCCCGCGCAATCGCCCGCGCAGCCCTTCGCGCAATAGGACGGATCGCCGATGCCGTCCGTGATAACCCAAGCCGACGAAGCAACACTAAACCCAGGAATACTTGTTATCTTGCACCAACAGTTGCTTCCGCTGTCTGCAACAGGGTTGCCGATATTGGCATAGCTTCCGCTTGTGCTTGAACACAAACTTGTTCCGCTGAACTCTGATACATTACTTCCGGTACAGTTTGTTAATTTCCAATCCCCAAGAGATAAGTTATTACAATCATTACTATAATCACCAGTACCAAGGGCAGAACAATAATCCCTGTTACCACAACTCGTCGGACTATTGGGCTTTGGCACACACGCAACAGCGGCAATAGACCCATGCAATGGGATTATCGTTAATACAGCAAGGATGCTTGTTATC
>Ga0099364_10002602_pt1 | contig 28669 bp, 35 predicted proteins | sample TergutTh196P3_FD_73070 | JGI IMG/M metagenome (GOLD analysis project Ga0099364, IMG submission 73070) | Microcerotermes parvus P3 segment gut microbial communities from Pointe-Noire, Republic of the Congo - Th196 P3 | ecosystem: Host-associated > Arthropoda: Insects > Digestive system > Gut ... | reverse complement strand
CTACTGTCCCTGCTTCGCTTCTTTGTGCCTTTTTAAAAATTTTCCGAATTCCATAAATTTCTAAAAATATTTTTCAAAAAGGGCTTGACTTTTCATAGTTGGTCTCCTGCTAAAATTATTTTCCCCCAAAAACCTATTGACAAACCCATAATTTTGTGGTATAGTGACACTGTAGGCAACCAGATGAGTCGGCAATCTCCGAAAGTATTCAACCCATTTTGCACCGTAGGCATGGAAAGGAGGTCATGCCCGTTTGTACATAGAGATTGCTGACTCAAATTGCCTTACATTTCTCCCCAAACGGGGAATGGGGATAGTGGATTTGAACCACTTCATCGGCAGTCAAAGTGCCGTGCCCTACCGATTAGGCTAATCCCCATTGAATATGCACGACCACACAGCTTTGAGGACAATCACAGGTCAACTATTCCGCACCAAACCTTTAATCAAAGATTTGAAAGAAGATTGAAGTTTGTGGTTTTAACTTTTCCATCTCGCAATTCATACTAATTATTGATTTTTCGTAATCATATATTCTTGATTATGGAATAACCATACTAATTATTGATTTGCAGATATCATTTTCTTTAACAAAAATGAAATTTAAACGACAAACTTTGGACTTTAAGCGTTGAGCTTTCACACCATATTTTATTGGTATTTTCCAACTATCAAAATGTAAAAGCATTACACCTTTGTTCCTCTTATATAACGCTATAAGAAGCGGGAATAGGTTAGTGATTTTCGTATGACCGTGCATATATTGCATCACTTAATCTACCAAATTGACCTCTATGAATGTGGTAGCATTGGACTCGCTGAGAACGTAATCTACCTCGGATTTGAAATCCTCAACCCGTGTTTCGAGTTCGTCAATTTGTTTTACAATGTCGCAAGGGTCAATGAGTTCAAACCTGTTCTTGTCTACGAACAACTTAGTGTGAGCTTCGACTTCATCGACAGTCCGCTTGTCTTTTCCACCCAGAACGGACTCCAAGTAACTTTCAGTTTTCTGTGGAAGCATTTCATTTTCATTATTCACTCTGTCATTCTCGGCAAAGAATCTGTTTTTAAGAGTCCTGATGAACGACTCATCGTGGTAGATTTTCGCTTTGCGTTCAATCGCTTCCGCAACCGTGTACTCGACTCCACCAATTTTCACCTTAGTGCTTGCATTAGATAATACTACCGCAGATTTAATTCGACGCTGATTTTCCGTCAAGGCATAGTAGGAATCGAAGTTGCCTTTAATTAACGCTTTAGTTTCTTCAATCGTCTTGCCTTGAATTTTGTCGTTACTCCGCTTGTTTGCAACAACGAACGTCTTGTTGATTGCTTTTTGAATCCTGTCATCGTAAACTTTCAGTTCCGACAATGCCCTGTGGATTGACATTTTTTGTACCGCCATTTAAGTACCTCCATAAAATTTAAGATTTGAGTTTTACTGACCGTTAATCATTGAAAGAAAATCTCAAAACGGTTTTCCAAGTCGGGTTGCGCGTCGGAGAGAGGCTTTTACCGCTCGGTATGTTTCCTGCTTTTCTTTACCTTGACTACATCGGAACGAAGGGATTCGAACCTCTGACCTATCGGTTATGAGCCGACAGCTCTATCAGACTGAGCTACGTTCCGCAGTAAACACGATGGGACTTGAACCCACGACCCTCCGCTTAAAAGGCGGATGCTCTACCACTGAGCTACGTGTTTGTGTTAATGTTTTGATTTGTTTCTATGTAGCGGTGCATACACACCGCTTACTTAATATGCCATTGCCACTCCTTGTTTGCTTGCGAAATTAGAAGACATACCAAATGTTACAATTATCGCCTTATCGGCATCTGACATCTCCTTGCCACCCACAGAACCAACTCTGCTTTTCAAACGAGTCTTGTCAAGAGTACGCACCTGCTCAAACATGGCAGTCGATTCTGTTTTGAGCCCCGATTCGGTCGAAATCTTTACGTGTGTGGGTAACGGCTTTTTTGACCTGCTGGTAATCGGAACCCCCACAACCGTAGGAGCGTATTTATTACCAACATCATTCTGGATAATGAGGAATGGCCTTACACCGCCTTGTTCTGAGCCTTGAATCCCGGATAAATCAGCATAATATATTTCTCCGCGCTTTACCAACATAACATCACTTCCTTTCTTTTGTATTTTCTTTCTATTCACATCATATCACACTTATTTTAATTTGTCAATAGGTTTTCAGAAAATATTTTTAATTTTTTTTACCTGTCACGTGTTGCATTGCCTATGTACAACCTAAGTGTGAAATCACACTTAGGTTGGATTCTGTGCCGAATCATTTAAACAATTTTTTCAACTCTCTCTTTCGTATCCCCACACTCTCAGCACTCGACGTACTTTCACGACTTGCACGATTGTATTACTTATGCCCAAAGGCCCTTTTCCAATTTTGATAGTCAATCATATAACTTCTCGTCTTAGCGACCAATTCGTTTCTGTCTGCAAACGACATATTGAATTTGCTCGCCATATACTCGTTTGTGATTTCTTGTCCTTCTTTTTCTTCAAGATACATCCTATAAAAGATTCCCGAAATTTTGATATTACCGATAGACACTTTTAATTCAATTCCCGTATTATCCTTATATTGGTTAAAAATTCTGTCAACAATAGTTCTCAAGCTTTGGGTGCTTACGATTTTGTCGGCATTTGCACTTTCGACATTCCTGAACAGATACGGAGTGTCTTGCAATTCTCTTATGTTGTATCCGCCCTTCCCGTTCGCGCTTTCGAGCTCTGTGGCTTCGGAGCACTTCTCCCAAAGAGCAACTATATCACTTTCGACTTTATATGTTCTTTGCTCGATGTCATTCACCACGACTTGCATAGTCTTATCATTGGAACGACTGGCTACCCATTTAACACTTAGCTCTTTTTTTCGGCTATCAAGGTCGGTTTTCTCGAGAACGCAAATCTCAGTAGTATCAATTCCCAAAAACAACAATAGAAATAGCAATTCATCTCTTGACCTCTTAACATCACATGAGCCGTCATCATATACCTCTGATATAATTTCGCTGATTTGCTGTTTACTTCCAAGCATTTTCATTCTGAAAGCATCGCTTGAATCGATGCTAACTGACGACAATTTGTCTATCGCTCCATTATACCGTGTTTCTTTATTTTGTCTGCTAATGTGATACCATTTCACATAAGGTCTAATCAATCCGATGAACTGAGCCTTAGACCTCTCAGAGCGAAGATTCAATGCTATGATGAGAGATTCCCACTCTTCTAATGCGAAGTCGGCGATGTCTTTTCCTACCGCCCTCTCTCCGAATTCATCGCATCTGTAAACTCGTTTAAAGAAATTGCTCAACCCCTTGGCATTCTTTACATCAATTTTCAAATACTTTTCCTTTATAGGGCTGTTGAACATAGTCCTATTTTCGCTATTCATATATCTTCCTCCTTAATTCTACCTTTGTAGGTATGTAGCGAAAATCACCGTGGGGCATAACAGTATCATAACAAATTAAAATGTGTTTGTCAATGGGTTTTTTGAAAAACATTTCCGTTTTTTGTATTTTTGTGAATTATGCACAAATCAAGGGCGTTATTTAGCACATATTTCACAGTCTCCGCAACTGTCGAGCCAACTAATATAGGCATCATTATAATTTGCAAATTCATGAATGCCGTCAATTTCTCTATTATAATGATTGTACCAATGGTAAATATGGGTTGCAATCTCCTCGCTTACTTCAAATTTATCCATAATTCGTTTAATTTCTTTAAATTCATATTCTGCAACACTTTCAGTTGTAACATTTGTGTACGGGTTTGCTTTCAATACCTTAGCTTCCATAATATTCAATTCCTTCCTTATTTTAAATATTAAAAAAGGTCTCCGTCACCCTTGGTTGGGTCTTTGAACGTTTTGTAAATATCCGGTCCCTTCTTTAATTCGTTTTCCAGATTTTCCTTCCATTCTAAGTGTTTTTTATGCTCAGGTGTACCATACCAATGCTTACCTTTCGCAATGCAGCCATACTTAAAATCAATCCACACCTTATCTCCATAAGTTTCATGCCAATCTCTCCTCTTTGCCTCGTCAGGAGTCTCGTGTTTGTAATAGTTGCCATCGTTTGACCATTTTTCTCTTCGTTCACTGTCATGTGCGAAGACGTAAAAAATAAAAATCGCCACTAATCCGAGTACAACCAGTCCAGCACCCACGTTATCTTTCATTGTCATAATCCCGCCGCCTATGGCTAAAAACAAAACAAGTCCCGCCACTAATTTTCCCACAATAATTTCCTCCTTTAAAATTGTAAAGTAATTCTTCTTAGCTTGCGCCAAACCTCTGCCCATTCACCCCACGGTTCATTGTGTTCCGCATCTGGCATTTTTAAATTAACCCCACTGCCACACAACCTTTCAAAAAATCTCACATCTTCAGAGAAACTCTTCACACAATGAGCTTGAAACTCCTCTGCGTTAGCAAGAAAGCAACATAATGCGAACCATTTCATCATATCATCAACGTGTTCCATGCTCGAAAAAGCCTCATTCAACTCTGGATATTTGTCTTTTGATAAAAATTGAACTCTGCCAAACACATAATTGCACAAATCGTTGTTGAAAGCCGGAAGTCCCATTTTGTCTTTAATAAACTGCACAACAGCCTTTACTTCTGCCGTTGGAGCATAAATTCCCTGAAGACGTTTTGGTTCTAACATTTTCTCGGTTTTGAATAACATATCTCCTTCCCCGCATAATTTTTCAGCACCTCCCATATCAAGAATAATTCTTGAGTTAACTGCGGTCGGAACCGTCAGTGCTATTTGTGTTTGAATATTTACCTTGATTAATCCGGTGATTACCTTGCTATCAGGTCGCTGAGTTGCAATAACGAACTGAATACCTGATGCTCTTCCCTTTTGCAACAATCTGATTAATGGCTTTTCGATTTCCCCTTTTGACTCCATCATTAAATCTGACAACTCGTCAATTACAATAACTATGCGTTCCATTTTTTGAACGTTTGGCAATTTATTGTACTCGCTTATATCCCTGACACCATGTTTTGAAAAAGTTTCATACCGCTCATTCATATGTCCTATCATCCACTCAAGAGCACGAATCGCATCATCAGTCTCTTTAATAACAGGACATATAAGATTTTTAACCCCCTCGTACTCCGATAACTCAACTTCTTTAGGGTCTACCAACATCAATTTGTAATCTTTGTAGTAATTGATTTTTGTAATCAAATTCAAAATCAAATTGTTGATAACCACACTCTTACCTGAACCAGCTCCTCCGGCGATAAGTAAATTCTTGTTTTTAACTAAATCGCAAGTTACTAACTCTCCGGACGAATCTTCCCCTACTATGAACGTTAATGGTTCTTTTTCGCCCTCCATTAATTCTACAAACTTATCAGATTTCATTGCGTCGTTCATAAAAGTCAACGACACCGGGTTATCAACGGGAGCTTCGATTCCAATTAAATTCCTATGTGGGATTGGTATGACTCTAATCTTCTCAACTCCAAACGCTAATGCAATTTCCTTGGACAGACTTTCAATTTTGCTTATTTTTGTGTTGCCTTTGAGTTTTACAAGTGTTGTTGTGAATTTTGAACTTGTGAATTCCCCAACCACTTCCGCATCGACCTTGAAATCATTAAACACACCTAATGTATGGTATTTTCTACCAACAGACACCACTTCTCTTCCAACTTTACAAGTCTCCTTAAATTGCTCTCTGGTTACTTGTTTTTTCAACCATTTCTCCACCTCTCTTTCTGATTTTCCAAATTATTATCAAATCGTCACTTTATCAATTGTTTCTTCTATGCAAAGATTATTTCGGAAACTCAAGTAAAGGACAGTATTTTTCTCTGCCTTCATGTTGCTTCATCGGACGTATTTGCTTTCCAGTCGCCGCACATGAATAAATCTTACCACTTGTATTTTCTTTGTCTTTGCTCCAAAAATCGCTACCAAAATCAAATAATAATCTTAATCTGCATTCCCGACAACTTACGGGGAATTCATCAACATATAATTTCATGCTGTCTCCTTACTTACCAAATTATCGTTTTGTGCAAATACTATCAATTTTGTTTCAGTAGCATCTCAATTTCTTCATCACTCATTGATGTGCCACCGAGATTCAACCTCTTAAAACACTCTTTGATATGCATCCAATATTCATCAAAATGAATGTTTTTACAAGGTTTGAGCTCGATGCTTGGCAGAGCGTCCCACCAAAGATCATCCGAAAACTCGCAACCCAATTTTTCAAACAATGTCTTATCTCCAAACATCGCAACAAGCGAACTCCACTCGGGATTTGTCTTAAACCATTCATTAACCTTGATTCGGCCCTCGTCTGTAGGAAACACATCATATTTCAAAAACACTATTGAAAGAACTCTTTGTTGCCCGTCAAGCAAGTACATATCAACAGAATCTCTTTTTAATTGAGCGAATGTTAAGCACGAGAGAGGGTATCCACTTTGAATTGAGTCAATGAAAAGCAATGCTTGTTCTTTTGTCCACACAAACCCTCGTTGAAAACAAGGTAGCTTAAAGCAATTGCCCTGGAATCGCGCTATGTGATTTTCAATAACAAAGTTGTATGGCACGGCATAAAAAACATTCTTTCTTGTCATAATTTATCACCCCCTAATGATTTCAGATTGTTCCGCAATGCTGATGTACCACTTAAGCTCATACGTCGCATACTCTAAGACAAGCGCAATCATTTTTGAGCCAGTGTTATCGATTTCACGATAATGGTTGAAGCAATCGTAGTATTTTTGCTTATCGGTAAATTTTATGTTGATTGGCGGATAACCATTCTTCATCAATTCAAGATTGAGAAGCAGTCTGCCCACACGCCCATTACCATCAATAAATGGATGAATGGTTTCAAACTTCAAATGAAACAATGCCACCAGCTCAACAATGTGCAATTCTTTCATGCAACCTTCATACTCAGCCATCAATTGTTCCATTTTGAATGGCACTTCAAAAGGTTGACATGGGTGGTAACTACCAATTCTAACCGGGACGCTTCGATACAAGCCTCTGTCATCTTGCCTATTCATCAATACGAGTGAGTGTATATTTTTTATTGTCGCTTCGGTGATCGGAGTTTTATTTTTAACCAAACCTTCTATATAGTAATACGCATCACGATGACCAATTGCATCTAAGTGATGTTGCAGTGGCTTTCCACTTATAGTAACATCATCTTTTAGAATCAAAGCCGTTTCATCAAGCGTAAGCGTACTACCCTCAATTGCATTAGAGTTGTAAGTGTAGTCAATCATGAAATCTTCAGACAGACGTCTCACACTCTCTGGCGAGAGCGGTCGAAGTTTTTTTAGTTGGCTATAAAGGTCGTTAATTTCTGTGAACATAACCAAACTCCTCCTATTCGAATAAAACTATTATTTGGTTTGAACTCTCCACTCCTCAATCCCTTTGGCAAGAGCATTTGTTGCACGAGCTATTTGTTCTCTGCTGTATATTCCCTCATAACCATCAGTTGTTATAGTGGTATTCTCACCCTCAATGCGCAATTGAGTTCCGTACAGTTCTCGACACGCCTTAACCTGCTTATGAAAATCTTTGGCAAACGGTTTTGCGCTTACTGCTTTTCTACAACCTTGAAAATTCTTCGATAGAGGGAAATCGTATTTGCAATCCGAAAACAACCCCGCTCCATTGTCAAACAAGGGAGTACCACGATAAGCACCATTTTGTTCAATTAATGCGATGTTAGCAAAATGTCTATCCTCGTTATAAACAATAGAATCGAATTCAAGTAAAGCTGTTAAATATTGCGGGAACTTCTCAAACTCAGTTGCTCCTACAACAGTTCCAACAACTGATTTGATTTTTTCCGCGGTGCTTAGTTCAATGTATTCTTTGGAGCTATCATCGAATCCGGAATTTCTAAGCAATTTTCTTACGGTTATTAAATTTTCATCTTTGTTAAGAAAATTTTCGCTATACACCCCTATATATTCACTACCGTCACTACTTCTACAGTTTATTTTACAAGGAAAATAGGCGGTTACGGGCATAAACTTATTTATGTTTGTGTGCAGCGCAAAGCGTGATGCAATACACTCCGCCAGCCCTTCATAACCAAGTCCATCTGCCTTGATGTACTTATTTTCCTTTCTCCATTTCGGTTGATTCCCTTTTGAAGATGTTGAGGTTATTGCAATATCCTCATCGGTTATATCAAAACTTAATATCACGCTCATATTGTAATTCCTCCCCTTCAAATTTGAGCCAGTAACAATCCTCAACCATACGACCGTGAGTTTTCCTGACGATGTGCAACGGCTCAAAATAATCCAACCCAAGAACACGTAGGATTATTTTCTTGTCATACCTTTCTTCGGGAAAGCAACGCTCTTTAAGGAATTCGTCAAAATCATCAAGATTAGGAGATTGATTCACGCCGAACGGCTTGCCGATTATGTCATCGGTGTAATTAGTAACTTCCACCTTGCCTTCATTATAATCAACGCAAATATCTGCCATATTCTTGTCTTGCTTCATATAACTCAATCGAATTATTTTGTCTGCTTGCATTTGTTAACTCTCCTTTCAAAATTTGTACCAAATGGACGTTCTATTAAATGTAAGCCGTGAGTGTCCACGGCTTGTTGCAAACACGACTCAGGTACTGTAGCCCTACTTCTTTCAACCTGGAATGGCTAAGTATGACGAACCGATTGGTTACGGTATATCTCTGGGGCAAAACCAGTGTTTGCAAAGTGCAATAATTTTAATAAATGCTACTGACTAAAACAACTCGTCCAAAAACTTCTTCAACTCTTGCTCTGGTAATTCATCTTTAAACTTCTCTGTTATTTCTTCAGGAGTAAAATTATCTGAAAACTGTTTCGTAATATACTCAGATAATTTATCACCATCGACTTCTTCCAACATATCAATCAAATCAATTCCAATATGATTGACGTTGAAATGCTCAATAAATTTAGCTTTCAACCAACTCATTTTAAATCCCTCCTTCCTTATATTTACTCCTTTTGTGATGGGGTGCAACCCTAATTCACGGTGTAAATGCTACATTTTGTTGAAATTACGGTTAATTCATATCCGGTTCAGTAATATGAAGCAATCGCATAACCTCTCTTTCGGTTTCAAAGACTCGCTCTGCAACAAAATGACAAAATTGTTCAGCGTCGCCATTTTGTTGATACAAACGAACATAGCCAAGATAATCTGAGCGTAAAACCGGGGGAACTATCGCCAACATATATCCATCTTGAATTAAAGAAGTGTTCATTAACAATCTGGCAACACGTCCGTTCCCATCAATGTATGGGTGAACTGTAACAAACTTCAAATGAAGCATAGCAGCAAATCTAATCGGATGCATAGAGTCGCGTTCAGACTTTATCCACTGTTCAAGTTCTAACATAAGGGATTCCAGATTATTTGGTTTTGGAAAAACATAATCAGTACCTGTTACAAAAATCTTTCCTTTACGCCAAACGCCGGCGTTTTGTTCATCGATTTGTTGGTAAAATAGGCGGTGCAAGGTTTTTATATCAAACAAAGAAATATCCCGTTCTTTTAACAACGTGAACATATGATTGTACGCAGTAGCATGACCCACAGCTTCAAGTGTATGGCGCAAGGGCTTCCCGCCAATTGTCAATCCATCCTCAAGCAATACTTTTGTTTCAACCTCAGTGAGCGAATTTCCCTCTAACGCATTACTTGACCATGTGAGACCGATGCGATAATAGTCACGTAGCTGTTTCAGCAACTCGCCCTCGAAGGGTCTTTGGACATCTATAGCTTCTTTGTATAAATCTATTTTTCTGTAAAGCGACATATTACCCCCCCTCAAAGTCTCATTGATTCTCAACCTCATTATACCACACACTTTTCATTCTGTCAACCCCTTTTCAAAAATTTTCTCAAGCACTCCACCTCCTATTAATCAATGCACGAGCATACGAATCCACCGATGTAATCGTAGAGCGTTCTCTCAAATTCTCCTTTTCATCATAGGACAAATTAATCCCTAATTGCTTTAGGATTTTTAACTTATCTTCTATATGTCTATCAAGTTTTGTGTCAGCGTTTATCGTTATTTTATCATACCAATTATCCACGTTTTTATTCCTCATAAAATCACCCCCTATCACAACCATTCAATTTCACCAATACCAAGCTTATCCCTTAATTCATTTACCAACTCGTCGTATTCTTCCTCGTCTTCGTCACGGTCGTAAGCCGTGCTGTGTCTGTACGGTAAGCCTAATCTAAAAAATTATGAATTTCTTCAAAACCTATTTATACACTAATTTCAACGTCTTTTCGGGTTTGTTATATGTAATCTCGTTAATCAAGAAATGTGCAGTTTTGTATTTTTCCTCAACACTAACATTTTCATCAATCAATAAATTATAAACATCTGTAATCTTTTCAATCATTTCACTATTATGTTGATTTTCGATCAGTTTTTCTTTCAATAACTCCAACGCTTTTTTGAGGTTGTCCCTTTCCTCTGATAGACGTTGTTTCTTGTCCTTATATTCGTCAATGGTGTCTATGCCGTCCTCGTATGCGGTGTTTACTCGATTTTCTTTATCGGCGATTCGATTTAGACGTTCTTGTATAACATCAAATTCATTATTGCCTTTATCAAGAGAAGTCGGCACAACAATTATTTCAATATTACCCTCATAAGTTTTTCTTAATTCCTCTAAAATTAATTGTTCAAGTTTCTCTGCCGTGATATGTGAACTTTGCTTACATATTCCTCGATAATAACCGCCACATTGCATATATTTATTACGGTTCATTGCAAGTGTAGAACCACATTCGGAACATTTAACAATTCCTTTAATCCACGTCTTAATTTTGGTAACTGTGCTTTCGTGTTTACGGTAGATTTGCTTTTTATCTTTTACCCGCTCTTGTGCCTTGTCCCAAAGTTCAACGGTTATAATCGGCTCGTGGTTGCTATCACGAGTAATAGTATCGGGGTGACTATAACCCTTTTTGATTTTTCCTGTCGGTGTCCAACGTGCTTTACCGATATAAACAGGATTATTCAAAATATATTCAATGCTCTGCTTTTCAAATGGATTACCAAGTTTTGTTTTAACATTCAAATCATTAATATATCTTGCAAGTTGTACCATGTTCATTTCACGGTTAGCAAAACTATTATAAATAAGATTTACAATTTTAGCTTCGTCCTCTAATATTTTTAATTTCTTATTTTCCATTGTGTAACCGAATGGCGGTCTTGTTTGATATTCTCCACGCTCTGCCTTTTCGGTCATACCCTTTTTAACCTCGTCCGCAAGGTTAAGCGAATAGTATTCTGCCATTGCTTCAAGCATAGCTTCTAAAATCACCGAAAATTTATCATCTTCTATGCTTTTCGTAATTGAAACAACTCTGACCCCTGCTTCTTTTTTTAATAGTGATTTATAAACAACACTATCTTCCCTTGAACGTGCAAACCTATCAAATTTGTGTACAAGTATTATATCGAACGGTTTCGGCTTAACTTTAGCCGTGGCGATCATCTTCATAAACTTTGGTCTTTTTTCGGCTCGCTTTCCGCTTATACCCTCGTCTATGTAAATGTGTTCTTTAATTAAAATAATATCGTTTTGATTCGCATAGTTTTTTATCGCCTTAATTTGTGCGTCGGGCGAAAACTCCGTCTGCTCCTCGGTCGACACTCTTATATAACAAGCACCATTTTTTATAATTAGTTCCCCCTTTTCTTTTTTCGCTTAAAAATGGAAAAGTCCTCACCCTATTTATAGTAGAGTAAGGACTTGTCCTATCACTTTTAATATAATTTTTTAGTTAAAACTTTTGCTTTCGGTAACGAAAATACCTTGTATTCATCAGGAATATTCACACCGTCATATTCTTCGTTGAAACTTTCTCCGTTGCTACGGATATACCCTTTGTGCGTGAATACTCCGCTTTCTTCAAGCGAAATATCTCGCCCAAATCGTTCATAATCAAAATAAGTATGTAGGAATCCCATTGACTTAGTATCATAACAACCGCTTTCTTCAAGCCAGTAATAGCCCAAATCATAGTTATCACAAACACCGTCTAAATAATCAAAGCAATCAAGATTATCTGTTAAGTTAATAAGACTTTTCAAACTATCGCAATGTTCCCCTAATTGGATTGCCGATTCAAACCTTTCACAATCATGTCGGGTCATATCTTGTATTTTTTCGGCAAGATAATTAAGTTCGTTGATACTTGCATACTCTGACAAATAATCGTAGATTCCCTCTATCTCGGTTTCATAATCCGTTATAAAAAATTCCTCATAATTTATACCGTCAATGCCAATTGCCTTAAAGGTTTGTGTTATTTCCTCTTTTGTCGTTGGGAAGTCGTGCCACATTCCCACAAGTTTACCCTCGTTATATTTACCTAAATTAGTTATATATGCTCTTATAGTCGGTCTAACAAGCACTTTTTACACCGTCTGAATACTCTTCGCTATACTCCAAATCCAAACGGATTTTTTCAAGTTCTAAAAGAATCATCTTTACTTTTTCAATATCAACATTTTTATTATGTTCTACCCGATTTATTATAGTATTGATAAGACTTTCGAGAAATTCAATATTTTCTAAGCCAATCTCGATTCCAATTGATATGTCGCTTGTTTCAACCTTTCCTTTAAATATTCCTTGTTCAATGCAAAAATTAGTTATTTCTTTTATTAAATCTTTTCTTTCCATTTCTTAAAATCCCCTATTTTCTAACTTTTTCTACTATTAAATCTAAAACATCAGCAAATTTATAAACTGCACTTTTCTTTAGTTTTCTAAATTCCCTGCTATCGTTACTATTAAACCCCAACAGAGTTATTATCTCGCCCTCATACTTATGATTTAGAAAACATTCTGTTATATATAACTGCTCTGTATCAGACAATACACTTTTAGCCAAATTATAACTTGATAAGTATTGATTTCGCTGTTCCTCTTTATCTTCTTTAGCTGACATATTAAATTCGTCTTTTCCAATCTGACTATATGATTGTGGTTCATATTGGGTTGTAAAATCATACTTGGCGATTAAACCCTTTTGTGCGTTTAACTTTTTCCATTCCCACTCTAACCTCTCTAAATTTTTGAAATAATTATTTACATTTCTTTTTGTTTCTTCAAAATTAAAGTTTTTCAAATTCTGAATTGACATTGTTTCATTGTTAAACATTTTTTTAGTTCCCCCTTAAATAAGATTTTTACCATGGTTATCAACATTATATCAAGTCTGTACTGTCGAGATTTGTTGATATTTGACTGTTTTGTAGTCATTTGTCGAATTATGGCATTTTAATCTAAACCACCTTTCTGCACACAAAAAATCCGCCTAAGCGGATTCATTATGCAACGAGATTTTCTCTCATTGTACCAATTATAACAGTCTTTCCTCATAAGTAAAGGGTCAATTGCTGTCATTTACCTGTCAATTTGAGGACATTTGCTGTGATTTACCTGTCACTTTGCTGTCAGTTTGGTGTCAGTAGTATTGTTTTGTTATGGTGGTCATATTCGTCTTTGGGTATTAAAAAAACGACTTCTTTATATCGTTTAGTATTGTATTATCGGGCTTCAATAGTGTTTTTAATTAGTGCCTGTTATTATTATGTCTTTCGTGGGGTGCATACTATTAAAACAGGCTATGAGCAACAAATATTCCAAACAATATTCATTTCTCTTTGTTTAGTTTCTTCATTGATTTTACCAATAACGATTTTTGAGATAAATGTTTCAATCGCAAGCCTATCAAGTGTTTTCAAATTCTTATATTCCTTAAATATATTCTGTTCTTGCTTTTGTTGTTCTTTACGATTAGTTAATGATGTCATTTCTTCGTTGATTTCAATTATGCGACTATTAAATGTATTTATCTCACTATCGTATTTTGTTTTTAATATAATAAACTCATTAGGTGTAATGATTCCGCTTAACCTATCTTCGTAAAGAATAGAAAAGCGATTTGAATGTTCTTTAACTTTTTTATCAAGTAAAACTTTTTCTTCTTCTAATATTTTTATATCTTCATCATAGTTTAAGTTTACTTTTTTCTCATAATAACTTTTATTGAATTTAATTTGATTATAATATTTATTTATTTGCTTGTTGATTTCGTTTAAGATTACTTCTTCCAATACTTCACTTCTGATAGATGAATTGTTCGCACAAGCTATACTGCCAAGTTTTTTTCGAGTTCTGCATTTTAGATAATCCTTTTTTGTTGGGTTATCTCTTGTACCTGATTTGAAGTTCGTTTTTTGAAGTATTTTACCACAACAAGCACAATAAACTTTTTGACTAAAAATATGTACCTCGCCATTTTTTGTCGGCTTTGCTCTTGTCTGCAACATTTCACTATTATGTGTTGACTTTGCTCTTGCGGAAAATTTGGCTCTTACAATTCTTGAAATTTTCGGATCAACAATTCGTTCGTGAGAGCAAGCAACAATAGTCTGTTCACTTTTAGGTAATTTTCTTTTCTTCTTGATATTATGTGCAATTGTTTCAGTTCTGTTTTGAATTAAAACACCGTCGTATGTTTCGTTCATCAATATTTTTCTAACTGTATCAGTGTTCCAGTATTCCGCTCCTGTCGGTGCTTGCGGACAAACATATTTCAAGCCCTGTAAATATTTATGCTTACTCGGTGTTGGTATCTTTCTTTCGTTTAAGTATTTTACAATTTTTGCGTATCCTAAGCCCTTTGCATATAATTCATAAATTTTTCTGACAACTTTCCCTGCCTGTGGGTCTACTATTAAATGGTACTGGTCGTTAGGGTCTTCAATGTAACCATAACAGGCAAACGAGCCAGTCCATAAGCCCGCTTTATTTTTACCTCTTAAAGTAGCTTTGGTATTGATTGATTGCTCCTCGATTTTTCGTTCATCAACAATAGCGGTAAACTGTCTTAATAGCTTGTTCCCTTTAACGGAAGTGTCGCAATGGTCTACTATGCTTAAAAATCTTATATTCCATTCTATAAACCTTTTATGTAGGTATCGCTCTATCATTTCAACATCTCTTGCAAACCTTGCTTGTGTTTTACATAGGTAAATATCAGTATAGCCATTTTCACAAAACTGTAATGATTTTTGCCACTCTGGGCGATTCTCGTCACCGCCCGAAATATCTTCCTCATAAAAGATTCCCACAACCTCAAAATTATTGTCTTGGCAATATTGAAGTAGCATTAGTAATTGGTTTAAGATACTTTTACTTACACTTGTTTTTGCTCCGCTATTATCTTTTCTTTCTATATCTTCTATGGATAACCGCAGATATAAAATAGTCTTTTTACCGTAAACATTTTGATAAGGCTTTTTACCTTTAAGACTGCTACTAAAACAAGTTGGTTCATCAGTTACCTTAATATTTAAGAGTTCTCTTATAAATCCTGTTACATACATTAAGTTTTGTTCAATCAATAATTCCTTAATAGCTTTGAACTCTGTCAATATTTTGTCATCGTCAACATTAGCTACAATATTATAATCTAAATTTGCATTATTATAAGAATAAGAAACGTCACCACCATTAATTGCTTCTACCATAGTAATTAAGTTCCTTTCCTTGATTACTATTGAAGCCATAAAATAATACAAGAATATTATACATCAACTTTTGTATCATTGCACCCCTCTAAAGCAAGTTCTTCGTACATTAAAAATAATGTTGCAAGTTTATCATTAAAAATATCAATTATTTTTTCTTGATTTTTAATCTCTGTTAAATTTTCATTAACAATAATAAATTCATAATTTTTCATTTGTTCCCCCTTAATTAAACATATGATTTTGTTTTAGATTTATTTTCATAACTAAAAATGCCAGTAGACTAAACTACTGACATTCTTAAATTTAATTTTTCTTTTTATTCCAAAGTCGCTATACTCAAAATTTCATCATTCGCATTAACCAACATCACGTCCCCTTTAATTTCAAAGTTAATCTGTGTCCTTTTCAAATCACCAAGCCGTACAACCCCATTTGCTCTTATTATGACAGACGGCATTTGCCACTTAAACAATTCGTTTTCATCATCAGTCAAATATAAGCCCTTACAAGAAATAGCTTTATCAGAAGTATTGCTAATCTCGATTACGCCGTCAACAATGGTAATGTGGATTTTACATACACAAGTGCCGATTGTTGCTTCATAATGCAATTCTGCCAAAGTGATACTTGTAGTAATATCCGTTCGCCAAACGCTTGATGTAGCATTATTGTTTGCAGGCGGTCTTACTGCTTCGGCACACTCGTTTTCGTTAAAGTCGGTTGAACCTGCAACATACAGCTTAGTTGCGTAATTTTCGCCGTCAAACAACATAGATAAAGGTAATTCAATAGTCGCAGAGGTTGAACCGCTTACAACACGAACAGAACGGATTATATCAGTCATAGCATTTCTTTTAGCTACTGTCATATTGTCCCAATTATCAATATCGCCTGTTAAGTCCGACCAGACCCATAATCTTCTTGCAGAGCTTACATTAAGTGAAAATTCTATCTTGATTTCATCGGCATACGTTAAATCGGTTAATTTTGAGCCGTCAATATCGAACGTGATTACTCGTGCAGGGTTGCCACTATATAAAGGTGTGGGAATTGTTAAGTCTATGCAATGCTCAACTTTGGTAACAAGAGTACCGCCACATATAAGACAAACGTCACTATATTCTATCTCTGTTCCGTCTGTTAAGATTTCATGTGTGGGATTTTCGCCGTCTGTTACCAAAAGTCTTGTCTTTGATATATCTGTATTGCTCTTAATTTCGCTTGTCATTGTTTTGCTCTGTGTCAGTGATACATTTTGAAAAGATTTGATAGTTGCAATATTATCTAAAGAAACATCAAACCTCTGCACAAAATAATCCATATTTCCGTTGCCTGTTGCAGTTAAATTAATTCTATATTTTTTATCCGCCTTAGCAATGACGAATTTTTCATCATCAATCGTAAATAAAAACATTTCCTTTTCATTACCATTAAAATATACAGGCTCATTATTAACGAATTTCGCTACTACTGTACCGCCATTATCGAGTATATCAACATCAACAGGGCATAAAATACCGAAAAAGCTATATTCGGGTTTGGAAATTCTGACAAAAGGCTTTGCATGAATAAATTTATTGTATGTCATATTTTCCAAAGATTTTATTTCTTCATTCAAATGTCTTTCTTCAAATGAACCGCTCATATAATGACTTGCCATTGCTTCATATTCTTTAATCCACAATGCCTTACATACGTCAAATGCAGTTCGATAATTTTCAATATCAATGTCGGTATAATTCCCTGTTTTGATTTTGTTCACCGCATTTTGAAACGCTTGATTAGATTCAAATTTTAGAGTACTGATACACATTACTGTATCTAATGCTTGCAATGAGGGTGTTTGTCCTAAAGTTTTTTCGAGAGCAGTCGTAATTAAACCAAAGCTATCACCAAATAACCCCTCTAATACCGAGTTTTGAATTTTTTCGTCATAGTTTTTCAACGACCAATCCTTTATTGATTTTAATATCGGTTTTTCGTATTCGATTATCAGTTCATCAACTGATTTTTCAAGCAATGAATTAGTAGGTGCAACTGCTCTTAAAGAATATAAAAGAGTTATATTATTGCTATAATTAGTAGACCATTTTATAACTGTTTCACTTCCCGTAAAGACATTATCAAGAAAATCAACAAATTCGCCGATTTCTTCTGCTCCCGATTTCTCTTCAAGCGTTTTAAATACTTTTTTGAAAACGGATTTTTCTCTGCCACCGAAATACTTAAAATCTTTTTTATTGCATAGTTCATCGACAACCCCTTTTAGAATTGCGTCAACTTTTCGTTGTTCGTTCATATGCTCGTTAGCGATATTCCCGAAAACATCGAAAGGAGTTCCCGAACGCAATCCCTTAATACTCCCTTTTAAGCTATTCCAAAAAATATCCCCCGAATTAGTGATACCATATCCGAAAACAGTTAGCACATCAACATCATCAACGTATATTCCCGAAAAATTATATCCACCGAATAGCCTTTCGGGATTGTTGTTTTTAAGATAGGTTTCAAGACTACTGTCGGCAGTACAAGTCGCACAAACACCGCAATTAGTAACAATTTTATTGCATAGCGGATTGATACAAACAAAACCGCACACCCCTACACAAGTTACGCAGGGGGAATCACCGTCACCACTTGGTGGAATTGCTCTCAAAAACGGATAACCATTATTAACGCTCGGATCAATATCCCAAACTGTATCAAAGTCAAAACCAACAAGAGAAGATTTTTGTTTCATTTGAGCAGTTGAAAGTTGCTGTAACATATCAATTTCCGCATTACCCTCACCAATTACAGTAGAAGAAGAAAGCCAATAGCAATTTTCAATTTGCCAAGAAGCGTAGCCACCGCCATAATGAGCAACAATAATTCCGCTTGCAAAGGCATTATCTTCTTTAGAATAAGATTTAACATTTCCGATATTGTAACAGTTATTTATAGATATATCCGAAGACATTCCACAAATACCACCTGCAAAAGAACGCTCTGAAGATGATGACGTTATGTCACCGTTGTTGTAGCAATCGGTGAACGAGAAGATAGAACTTCCGCTAATCCCTCCTGCAAAAGCGTATTCAGATGAAACTATTATATTTCCAGAGTTATAACATTTTACGATAGAACCAGTATAACCACCAATTCCGCCCACAAACGAAGTATTACTGGAAGAAACGGTCATATTTCCTGTATTATAACAATTAGTAGCACTGAAATCATATCCGCCAATTCCACCTACATAAGTATTTTCGCTATTGGTTGCCGTTATATTCCCTATATTATAACAGTTCGTGATTGAACCGTTAAAGCGACCAACAATGCCACCTACGTAAGCATATTTACTATTAGTGACTGCTATATTTCCCGTACTATAACAATTTGTGATGATACGATTAGAGCGACCGACAATGCCACCCACGTATATATCACCATTTCTGCCAACACTTATATTTATATTCGACATTCCTACATTTTTAATCATGCCCTCATAGGAATAATTTACCGCAAGACCATACCCAAATAACCCATAATACATATACCCCTCTTCGGTAATTGTAAGATTACTTATGACATATCCTTGACCGTCAAAATTCCCAGTAAAGGGGCTGTTTTCATCTCCAATTGGAATCCACTCATTACCTGCTAAATCAATATTAGCGGTAAGGTGATATGTTCCGCTCAAGTTGTTTTTAATCGCTTCAAGTTCGGCTCTATTAGAAATTGGAATTGACCCCACAACAGGCGGTTCAATCGGTGCAATAAATTTACCGTTTGAACCGTACCCCATTCCCTCAACCTCTGCCGAAACGCTCACAGTCGGTACAATTTCAACAATCATTATAACCGCCATAAATATAGATATAAGTTTCTTCATAACCGCAAAATCCTTTCTTTGCCAAAAGGCATACCTTTTGCGATTACTTGCAATTACTTAAAAATCACCAAATTATTATGTAAATACACTCGTATTTTTGTGCAAACTGCTATTTTTTCTTGAAGTCCTTGAAAAAACCGCCGAAAAATGTTAAAATTTATAAAATTACGTTTACTTTCAAAAGGTATACAAATCTCAAAAACTACCTTATGACAGTTCACTACTTATTTTTCGCTCGTTAGCCGATACTCCCTTAACCGCCTGTAAAACGTGCTTTCGGTTAAGCCTGTTTGCTCTAAAGCATTAAAAAAGGGGAGTTTCCCACGTTCCCATTGCTTTACTACCTCGGCGAAATTTTCAGAGGGCTTTATGACAGGACGTCCAAGGTGCACACCTCGCAACCTCGCCGCTCTGATTCCCTCTGCTTGACGTTGGCGAATGTTATCACGCTCACTATGTGCCACATAAGACAGAATCTGCAATACTAAGTCTGCTATAAGCGTTCCGATTAAGTCTTTGTTTATTCGGGTGTCGAGTAGAGGTATATCAATCACCACTATGTCAATGTTTTTGTCCCTCGTCAAGAACCGCCATTGATTCTGAATCTCGTCATAATTCCGTCCAAGCCTATCTATGCTCTTTATAAACAGTAGGTCATTGGGTCGGAGTTTTTTAATGAGTTTCTTGTAAGAATCCCTTTCAAAGTCTTTACCGCTCTGCTTGTCAATGTAGATGTTTTCAGTTGGTACACCTATTTCCTGCATTGATAAAATTTGCCTGTCCTCGCATTGGTCGGCTGATGATACTCTAATATAGCCGTATGTTTTCATTGGTTTATAACCCCCTTTATTCTTAATCCTTTAAGGATAGCACGAAAAAAGCACCCTGTTAAAAGGTGCTTGAAAATAAAAAACGGACAAGCAGTATTGCTTATTCCGATTGTTCTAAATATTCTTGATTTATCAAGTGCTTTGCGTTCTCGAAGAATAACGGCAACAACACTTGTAATAGTTCTTTGTCCTCGACTTCTGCAACAGTTTTTTTATCGCCGTTGAATTTCTCTTGAACGAATTTAATATTTTCGTTTTTTTCTATATCCATTAAATAATAGTAGTTTATTTTTTGATATTCGGTTTTACTGCAAACAACGTATGTACAACTATCGCTTAAAGTAAGAACATCTTGTATTTCTATGTTCATCTTGAGTTGCCCCCTTTGTTGTTTGTATTATTAATTGACCCACCTATTGCCGCAATTCCGCCACCTAATGTTGCTACAAAAGTAGGATTTAACTGTTTTTCATCAATTATGCCTAATACTATTCCCAACGCACTAACAGCAATCGTAGCGATTCCAATTATTAATAAGACATTTTTTAGGGAACTCTTTTTAACATGACCTGTAATTTCAAACTCTTTCTCTTCTTTTTTCAAAATTGCATAACCTCCTACTACTACATAATAACACAACTATAATATATAGTAAATTAATATTAGAGGTAAAATGGAAAGATTTAATAAAACAACAACTATTATTCTCATACTTCTCGCTGCTGCTACTCTTGTAGTAGCTTTGATTGCTTTAAGCAGAGATAAGAATCAAAATGACGAGGAATTGAAAACTACATCTATTGAAAGCGATACACAAAGTATAACAACTACTACACCTATTGAAACAACAACATCAGACACCACTACAGCACCAATAACTGTTGAAACAACCCCTAAGCCTTTTATAGCACCTGACGGCTCAGAATGGGAAAGCGAAGTTGATTATTGGAATTGGGTAAATGATAGTTTTGGTGACAGTGATTATTATATAGCCCCCGACGGTTCACTTTGGGACAGTAAAGAATTGTATGACCAATTTATAAATCCGCAAGGACAAAATAATCCCCCACCATTAGACGGCAACTGCAATTGTACTGATTGGTTTCACGACCCACAGGGTTATCATTGGGCGAATGAAGAAGATTATTTGAATTTTATAGCTATGCATTAATCGCCCCCATTTTTCTCAATATCAGAAATAGGAACATTACCGTATATTTCCTCATAAGTCCCATTTAGAATTGCTTCAACAACTTCATCAGAAACTAAATTAGTATATCCCCCTATCGGCTCGTCAACATAATCTTCATCTTCCAACCTTTCATAACGAAAAAGTCGTTCTAATTCATAAATTCGGTCATCACAGAATGGCTGGCTCATTTTAAGCCTATCCCATATAGTGGCTTTTCCGTTACCAAAATCTAACTTGTCAAACACATATAAAGCGTCTATTAAGTCCCTGCCATAACCCACATCATAAGCGAATTTATCAGCCTTATATTCATTTCCTCGTTTATTTAACGCTAACATACCTTGCACAAAAATAACAAGGGGAGTTATAAAAAGACAACATAACCAAACAAAAAAATCTCCGAATTTTTTATTAATAGCATTGTGACCTGTAATTTCATTACAGGTTTTTAGAATAAATTTTATAAGTTTTATAAACATTGAAAATATAATAAAATACAAATTTCCACCAATAAAAATTAACGGAATAATTGTATCGCCGTAATACAGATGTCCGAATTCATGAGCGATTACTCCCCTTAATTGTTCTTCGGTCATTGTTTCGACTGCTCCCCTTGTAACCGCTATTGTATTACTGCCAATCGCATACACATTAACCCCCATGCTCCTATCGATGTACAGATTAACCCTTTTACTTGCCAACGGCTTTTTTTCAAGGACAGTTTTATGTACTCCGTTGAAAATCGGATCTAAATATTCTCTGTCCTTGCTCGTAATAATTTCCCTGCAATTATAAATAAACCTTGTGATAATCTCACCAATTGGGGTTATAGAAAGTAGTATAGCTCCAAGCTGAACACAAGCAACAACTTTAAAAACATTCTCAAATCTTCCAAACAATAAATAATCAATCAGCAAATAAATATATACTGCCGATAGTCCAATCAAAAAATTAAGCCCTTTAGGTCGCATGAAAAATACTCCTTAATATGGTTTATTAATATTTACCCTGCTGTTATAACTGCTGTCTTTTGAAACATAAATCGCCTCGCCTGTTTTTAGGTTTTTGATTTCGTCGGGGTGATATAAAAATTCTCTTGTCGCTCGCATACTTCCCATACCTGTATCAGAAATACCGCTATCATCACTTTTAATCTGATACGTTAAATTCATACTATGCCGTGTACCGATTATATTAGCGAATTTTTCAGCGTTGATATTGCTGTTTTGTCGCATTATAATATAGTTGTTACAATTTTCTATAATCTGATTTTTGAACGCTTCGCCCGATATATACTCTAAATCGGCAAGGCTCTGTGTTGCAGGAATACAAGTTACTCCTGCGGAACGGCTCTTGTTTATTAAATCAATCAGTATCGGCGAAGCATACACATTGATTTCGTCCATAATAAAAAATAGTCTTTCGGCTATTTTATGGGTAAACATCTTACTAACGGCTTTTTTAGAATCAATCAGTATTAACCGTCCTAAGAGTGGGCTAAGTTCGGGGTATGATAATGGATTTAGTATAAACAAGATTATTGCCTTTTCGGACAATGCCTTATGAATATCTATGCCGTTATCATCAAAAATATTTCCGATTTCGCTTTCCTGTATTAAACTGAATCTTGCACAAGCCGAATTTGCGATTGCTCCGCTTGTTTTTATAAGTTCAAGATTGCTCATATGCTCGTCTTTATCTAAAACGCCCTCTTTATTCAGTTTTGCACTTAGCAAATCTAATTTTTTTGACGGCATATAATCAATAATATTTTTGAATGTAAGCGGTATATTCGCAAAGTTCAACAATCTAATTAACCGCTCTAAATATCGCTCTGTATTGGCTTTATAGTGTTCCTCGCTCCACTCGGTCATATTGACAAGCATATCTTTACAAGTGGTCGGATTCGCACCCATAAACGGATTATATTTATCTGAACGAATCGGATCAACCATGTTAATGACATACAGTTTTTTATTGCCTTTCAATTTCTGCACAATATCAAGCATTGAATTTTCGTTAATATCGCCCTTACCGTCAATCAGTAAAAGCGGATAATCTTTATCAACTGCGGATTTAATGTAGTTAGAAATTGCTACGGTTTTTCCGCTCCCTGTCGTTCCGCATATAAAAATATGCTTTGCGTTATCTTCGGTATAAACTGCCGTTTCCGACTTATAACCTATAAGGGTTTGTCCTACTCCAATATGCTCATTTTTAATTTTTTTCTTTGAAAATTGCTTTTTCTGTCTTACTACGTCTATCGCTTCATTTAAAGTTTTGAGTTTAATTCGTCTTAACAATAATAACCGCATAATAAATAAGTACATTCCTATTATCGGAATACTGATAATATTTATTATGGTCTTAAATTTTATTAGATTTTCCGTTCTCTATCACCTCTAAATCTACTATTTTTATATTCGGGTATTTTTTAGAAAATTCATCAAGCCACACTAAAACCCTTTTATTACTTTTTGGCACAACCCATATTTGCCGTGAATATTTTACATAATTATTCGCTATATTATTTTCAAGTCGCTCTTTTGACTTTTGGTTTAATTCAACCTCAACACAATTTATTTGTCCCTTATATTCATATAGAAAATCGGGGACGTGATTTCTTGTCGTAAATCCTTGGTTATGCCTAATTTCTTTTTCGGTAGTAAAGGCAGTTGTCGAAAGTTTCAATTTTTCTTTAACGAATAAATAAACATCAACAACCGTCATATCGTGCATTGCTTGGTCGAGCCGAATTGTTCCCAAATATGTATCAAGTCCGAAATGCCGTTTTGCCTTTTTCGTGACTTGGTAAATTCCCGAAAGTCCGTAAACGTATTTCTTGCGTGTTAAAAATCCCTCGTCAACCAACTTTTTCAATCTTCTGTCGGTTGCTCTGATTCCGTTAAAACCGCCAATTTCCTTAATCTGCTTACCCAAACAACCTCGCCACCTTGATACTTCCCGAATAATAATCTCGTCACGTTCTGTCAAAATCATCAAATCTCACCCCCTTTAATTCTTAATTTTATTAAACACCCCACCGCCACACGCTCACTTACACCTATTATTGTTGTCCTCATTTTAATTATAAGTACATCAAAAAATTATGTTGTAAAGGTGTGGTCTCGGGTTGTTTCTCTTAAAAAAGGCAAGCCGAGACCACACCTTTATAACTTTTTATGTACGTTAAAATGCGATTACAACAGGGATTACAGGAGTTTTACAAAATTGAGCGTGTGGCGGTGGGGTGGTCTTTCTGATTGGTACAGGGTTTGGAACATAGGCTTTGTATGGGAAATAATCGGAAGTCGGCAGGTTCTGTCAAGGATTAAGGGTGGAGATTTTTTCCGAATACAAGAAAAAATACTACCCCCTTGACGGGTTCTGACCCTATTCATTGTTCACGTTTTCCCACGCTTGCAAACGAACAAGTCACTACCGAATACAAGTAGGGATTTGTTCATAATTGCCCTAAAGCGATTTTTCAAATCAAATCTTGACACAAAAAAACACACCTACGGTATGTTAAATTTATTTGCTATTCATAAGTTATAGTTGCTTTTACTTCTTTACAGGCATTATCTTGAAATACCCACCGCCACAAGTCACCGTCTTCGCCGTACATTTCAATATATGAGCCGTTTTCAACTACTGGTGCAATGGCATTAAAAAGTTTTTCGTCATAGCCTAATTTTTGTCCTGCAAAGTCTTCTATCTCAACTATGTTTCCATTATCGTTTTCCACTACATAATATTGACATTCTTCAAGTGCTTCTGAAATTGTTTCAGACGATAATATTTTATCGGGACTAATCCAGTCAACATTTTTTGTCGCTCTAAAATAATCTTGCAAAAGATTTAAGGCTTTCTCTTTGTTTTCTTTAAGTATAGTGAATTTGCTATCTCTCAATGTTATTGCATATCCCATAAAATGACACCTCTATAAATTATATTATAACCTATTTTCTTTATGACTTCTATAATTATATCTGCCCTCATACCTTTGAAATGTAATATTTTCAAGAAATGAGGGATTTTATGAAAACGAAAAAAGATTTATCCAAAAACGATATAAAGGTGATTGTCGAGAATCCACCGACTAAGGAACACATCGAAAAGAAGTTAAAAGAGTTAAGCGAATTTTTATCAAAAGAATTATCTCGCAAATGAACCCCGAATACAAAAGTTTTTATAAAACTGTCGGCGGTGACGAGGGCGATAAATGTTTATATAGCACTCGCCTTGATACTTACGGTTGCGGTTGTATGCACAACTGCAAATATTGTTATGCAAAATCGCTATTGTCGTTCCGTGGCTTATGGAACGACAAAGAGCCAAGCGTAGCAGACATACACAAAATCGAGAAAGTTATTTCAACAATTCCAAAACGGATCATTGTTAGATTAGGCGGTATGTCAGATTGCTTTCAACCGTTAGAACAGTTTGAAAAAATCACGCTCCAAACAATAAAGCTACTCAACCAATACAGAATCGGCTACTTGATTGTAACAAAATCGCATTTAGTAGCCGACAATGAGTATATGAGCGTTTTCGATAAAGACTTAGCCCATATTCAAATCACCGTTACTTGCTTAGATGATGAAATTGCAAAAAGCTATGAAAATGCCAGTCTTTCAAGTATGCGGTTAAAAGCAATTTACGATTTACAACAAGCAGGATTTGACGTTGCTCTTAGGATTAGTCCGCTCATTGAGGAATACATAGATTTCCCCTTGCTCAATTCCCTAAATATTGATAAATGCCTTGTTGAATTTCTTCGTGTTAATTCATTTATAAAGAAGCAGTTTCCCAAAATTGATTACAGTAAGTACACCCTTAGACACGGCAATTATTATCACTTACCGCTTGACGAGAAACAACGACTAATAAAAATGATTTCTCTTGATAATGTTTCGGTATGTGAAGATGTTTTAGGTCATTATGAGTATTGGAAAAACCACTACAACCCGAATAAGTTTGATTGTTGCAATTTAAGAACTAATACATTAACAATAAGAAATATCAATCTTCCGCAAAACATAGAAGAACTCCGCAAATTTGCCCTTGTCGGTCGTGAAAAAATTGTGTCAATCCGTGCGGAAATAAGGGCGATTGATAAACTCGGACTTGCTAATGATGTTCGCCGTCAAAAGTTAGAAGAAGCACAAATGATTAGTGAAGCCGTCCTTGATACAGAAATGCGGATAGGTGCATTAACTGTACAAATTCCAAAAGCCACAAATACAAAAGGCAATCAATACACCGACAAATGGAAAAACGACAACGCTGTCGAAAATCCAAAATCTAAATCCGAAACAATCAAAAATTTAGGATTCACAGCAAAACAAATTGAACGCTTTGAAACACTTGCTAAAAATCCTCATATAGTCGAACAGGCAAAAGCAGAAGCAAGGGGCAATGACGATATTGTCAGTCGCTCCCTTGTTCTTGAAAAAATAAAATCTCATACTATAAAAGTGAAAAATGAAAATCCAATAATTGTTAAGACTAAAGATGTTTACATAGAATTAAGCGAAATGCAAAATAAAATTATTGACGTTATACTTATAGACTACCGCAACGACAAAGTAAATCTTGATATTACCAAAGAAAAGTTGTACAAAGCCTTTAACAACGCTCTTTTTGACGAATAATTAAAAAATCATAATTTCCGGATTTAGGTAAGCCATCCCATTCTAAATCATACATTGCTTGCGTAATGGCATCATGAACCGTATAATCTTCGATTCTCACTCCTTCCGGGCCATCGGGTTCAACCTCTTTAGCGTACAATTCTGCGGCTCTCTCGACAATAATTTTTTGGCGCTTGTCAAAGCATTCGTTGCAAAGATGTATGTCGCCGCAAACATTCATTCCCTCGCCAACTATGTCGCACTTATCGCACTCATCACAAGTATCCCACATTTCATCGCAGGATTCGCAGACGTGAATTATTTTACCGTCACAGGTTTCTAATTCATAAGCGGCGTTGTTGTTGCAATTTTCGTGCCAACATTTTACCGGAACAATATCGAGTTGCCAAAAGTCAGCGATATAGTCTATGACCTCATTTTCAGGGAGAGTCTTTAGTGTCTTAGCAACTCCGTTGAACTCATCACTATCAGCCCAACTCAGAGCTAACTCCCTCCACTCCTCAATATTAGCGACGTGGTTGAGATACCAGTTTACCTTTTGAAAGTCTTCAATATTTTTGTAAAGCATAAGTATATCCCCTTTCTTCTAATCGTACCATCCGAATTCTCCAGCAAGCACAAGATTTTCTAAATTATGTCCCGGTTTAATCTCGCGCTCTGTTCTCTCGTTATCTCTACCCAGTTTGACTTCCGTTGTGTTGTCATTACCAAAGTGGATAAACAAACGAATATTCGCCTGCAAATACAGTGTGCTAATGAATCTTGTCTGTGTTGTTTTGATTACCAAATCTTCATTTAGTACTCCCCTAAGAAATACATCCGTTGCTTCTTTGGTTTCTTTATAAGACACGAGAACATCTTTTTCGTTTGTGTTGTACAAATATACGTGCAACTCGCGTTTATAATCATTGTGTGCCAAATTAACACCTCCTCATTTTTCATAAACGATTGATTTTATTCACAATCACCACAAATAATTTCTTCGTCATAATTAATTGTTTCAGGCGAGCGCGCAACATACTTCCCACACCTCTCACATTTCTCTGCTCCGTACAACCATGTTTCATGTTCTTCAATACCGAAAGCACCATTAAACAAAGACTTCAAATGATATTGAGCATCTTCTGCGTCTACAAAATCCTGCACTTTAATGTACTCGATGATATTTTTAACAAGCCGTGCCGCAGTGTCATCGAGTGTGTAATTTTCCATAATGTAATTGTAAAATTCTTTTGTTCCCATGATAACTCCTTTTTAAATTCGTAGAATAAATCCTAATTTCTCACAAGCCCACTCCGGAACAATCAATAACGTATCCTTGTCTTTTCTATATTGCTTATCCAATTCGTCTTCAGAATAATTTAAGAGATGACAATACTGTTCCAGTTTATTTTGTGTGACTAATGCCTTTAATGGAATGATGTGTTGTTTCAAATTTTACCTACAGTTTTCATAAATTATTAATAAACAAAAT
>Ga0099364_10002601_pt1 | contig 28670 bp, 16 predicted proteins | sample TergutTh196P3_FD_73070 | JGI IMG/M metagenome (GOLD analysis project Ga0099364, IMG submission 73070) | Microcerotermes parvus P3 segment gut microbial communities from Pointe-Noire, Republic of the Congo - Th196 P3 | ecosystem: Host-associated > Arthropoda: Insects > Digestive system > Gut ... | reverse complement strand
TGACCGAATCGGAAGCTAAAAGATTTTTTGGCGACCGGCAGGCAACAGGACAAAGTATACGAATTAAAGACGTCGAATATACGGTGCAGGTCGTTGTGAAAGACCATCCGACAAATTCGAGTTACCGATATAACATAATGCCTTCAATTGACGCTTTTTCAGCGTCCAGACACTGGATGGACGTAGAATGGGTCTGCTTTGTTAAACTTCATCAAAATGCAGACGTCATGCAGGTAACTCAAAAAATGAACGATATTCTTGAGAAAAACCTGAATAGTTTAGACTTGCCTTTTTCTTTGGATATAACAGCAAGCCTACGATTGTTGACAGATATTCACTTTGAAACAGGTATTTTAGAGGGTTCCCCTGTTATTCGCGGCAATGCCCGAACAGTATCCATATTTGCCTTATTGGGATTATTGCTTTTATGCACAGCCTGTATCAACTATATCAACCTTACAACGGCAAAACTAACCCTGCGGGCAAAAGAAGTCGGAATAAAAAAGATTGCCGGAGCAAATCGCATTTCGCTGTTTTTTCAGTTTATCGCCGAATCGTTGATATTAAGCCTTGTTGCCACTGTGATAGCGCTTTTACTGATATGGCTCTTGTCGTCGCCATATCAATCATTGATTAACATACCCGTTTTATTCTCATCCCCTGTAATATGGACAATTACAGGCATTACCCTATTGTTTGTAACGATTCTAAACGGCTTTTATCCGGCGCTTATGCTTTCGTCGTTTCAGGCGGTTAATGTTTTGAAAGGTGTAAGCCTTCCCAAAATAAAAAATAGCGCCCTGCGCAGAGGATTGACGATATTCCAGTTTACCATGTCTGCGGCTATGCTCGTTTGTGTTATAACAATGTATAAACAAATGACTTACATTCAAAATCTTGACCCGGGCTTTCGCAAAGACCATATCGTCAGAATAAAAATGCCCTGGATAGACGACGAATCAGAACGTGCTCGGGTCAGACAGTTGCAGCCAACTTTAAAAGGGGAATTGCAATCGATTCCTGATATTGTAAATGTGTCATGGTGTAATGAAAATATCGAAAACGTCTTGATACATGGGACAGGGAATGTTAACTGGAACGGACGCGCTGAAGATTTTATCCCGCTTCATTTCCACATGGGTGTTGATGAGGATTTTATGTCTGTTTTTGAATTGCAGTTGATTGCGGGACGCTGGTTTGATGCAACGGATATGGGAAATTTTATTCTCAACGAAACGGCTATCCGTCAATTCAATATCCCCGAACCGTATATTGGCGAACGGTTTGATTTTGGGCGCAACACGGGTAGTATCATAGGAATAGTTAAAGATTTTCATTTCAAAAGCCTGCATGAACAAATTATTCCCTTTTTTTTCTATCAAACTCCGTATAATGACATTATTAACATAAAAATTCAAACGGATAAAACTGTTGAAGCCTTGCGGGAAATAGAAGCCGTATGGAGCAAATTTTTTCCGAACGAACCGGTTGATTACACTTTTGTAGATGACGCCTTTAACAATTTGTATCAATCAGACATACGCAGTTCGCAATTAATTCTCGTTTTCAGCATATTGGCGGTTGTGATAGCCGTATTAGGGCTATATGGCTTGTCTACATTCGCTATAGAGCGACGCACCAAAGAAATAGGTATTCGTAAGGTATTGGGTGCTTCCGCACAAAGCATCGTTCATCTACTGACGCTGGAATTTTTGATATTGGTGGCTGTTGCGTTTGTCATTGCCGCGCCCGTTTCGTGGTGGGCAATGAACAGATGGCTGGAGAATTTTGCTTACCGTATTGATATCGGTGTTTGGATTTTTGTTGCGGCAGCGGCGATTACCATAGTGATAGCAATGGCGGCAGTGGGTATTCAGGCGATAAGGGCGGCGATGGCAAATCCGGTGAAGGCGATTTCGAGTGGTGAGTGAGACAGGATAATTTTACGGTATAAGGGGCAAATTATACATTTTTTCAAAAAAAAATCAAAAAACATGTAACAAATTTCATTTTCAATCGTCTTATTTATATATAAAGTATGTATGTAAAGTTAGTAGTATTAATTTAGTTTAAAAATGAAAATGATTTTTCGTAGCCTTTTCCGAAAAGGGCTGTATTCGTGGATAAACATTGCAGGTTTAGCGGTGAGTCTCACTGCTGTTATATTTATTGTAATGTGGGTATGGGACGAGATGAGTTTCGACAGGTTTCACAAGCGAAGTCGGGATATCTACCAAACTAACGTGAAGTTCAAAGGAATGGACGGTTATTGGACTTATACCAATGGACCTTTAGCCTTTGCGGCAAAAGACGAAATTCCCGAAATCGAAAATGCCTGCCGAAATGTTCCATCATGGTGGTCAGTTAGTATGCTTCATAACAGAGAGCGGGATATCATCGTTAATACCGATATTAGTTGTGGTACGGTCGATTCAACGTTCTTTTCCATCTTCGATTTTCAGATTTTGGAAGGCGGCGACCCTCGAAAGATGTTAGTAGACCACGAGTCTATTGTGCTTTCGGAAAGCATTGCCGAACAATTATTCGGCAAAGACTATCCAATTGGAGCGCTTTTGTTTGACAATTTCGGTCGTCAATATCGTGTTACCGGCGTTATTGCCGAAATGCCTCAAAACTCGTCTATGCGTTTTAATGTTCTTCTTCCTTTCACTCTTTTCGAACGTGAAAATCCGGGCGACGAGGCAACTACTTGGATGCGCGTTAATTTCCAAACATGGTTTCTTTTGCAGCCTGATGCTAAAGCGACTGATGTAGAGGCAAAAATTGCAGCGTTAGTAAACCGGCACGTGCCTGATGAAGCAAAACGCTATAGCCTGCAACCCTTCACATCAATAAACTTGTACAATGCCGACGGTACGGCTAATGCAAAAGCGCAAACATGCCGGATGTTTATGCTCATAGCTCTTGCTATCACACTTGTTGCCTGCATCAATTATGTAAACATATCTACAGCGCGGGCATCGCGACGCGATAAGGAAATATTTATGAGAACCATACTTGGCGAGCGAAAGAGTAATCTTTTTCTTCGGTTTCTTAATGAATCGGCGCTTTTCTTTTTCTTTGCACTATTGGCGGCAATGATTTTGCTGCATGTGACATTTCCGCTGTTTAACAGCATTGCGGGAAAACAGATGGAGTTAAGCGTTTTTTCGGTTCAAACATTGATTATATGTGGATTATCATTTCTCGTTGTTGTTATTTGCGCCGGAATATATCCCGCCATCAACTTATCTGTAAGAAATCCATTGCAAGGGATTACCAACAAACGCGGAAGTTCTATTTTGCGAAGGGTGTTGGTTGTAGGGCAATTCGTAGTTGCCGTTGTATTGATTTCGGTTGCCATTACTACCGGAAGACAGTTGGATTTTATCAAAAAGAAAGACCTTGGATTCGACGGGGAAAATATGTTCTACGTACAATGGGCGGGAATAACACAGCGTTACGATGCAATAAAGACCGAATTGTCGAAGATTCCGACAATCCGGGGAGTTACCGCTACTTCCCAGCCACTTACAAACATAACTTCAACCAGGTCTATTTCCGATTTTGAAGGTAGTGACGTAAAAGAATTGACCACAATTTTATTGCGAACAGACAGTAACTTCTTTTCCGTGATGAACATACCGATTGTGTCTGGTCGCGGCTTTGGAACGCCCAATGCCGAAAATGTCATACTTAACGAAACAGCCGTCAAGATGTTGAATATTACCGGCGACCCGACAGGAAAAACCTGCGTTTTACGCGGTCAGCGAGTAACTGTCATAGGCGTTGCGCAGGATTTTCACTTTAAAAGTCTGTATACGCCCGTTGAGCCATTGATAATTGTTGATGAAAGTCCGCAACTCAATAATGTGCTTTATGTAAAAACAACTTGTTAAACCAATTGAGTGATTCAACTTTACTTACAAGCGAAGTCAAAGAAAAGCGTAGTAAGTTGAATTTTAAGGCAAGTATCGGTAGAACAAGCAACCACCTTAAATACGATATATTTACTGCTGACAATTGGGTGAAAGACCCGAACATAGTTAATCGTTTCGAGTATACAGAACAAATTCATTCAGCATTTATTAGCCTACGTCAAAAATTAGGTAAATTCACTCTTCAAGCAGATTTGTACGGCTATTACACACGGACGACAGGCAAATTAACAACAACCGGCGAAACAAACAAAACAACTTATCTCAATCTGTTTCCCACATTCATAGTAAGTTATCAGACAGCCCCGCAACACACAATCGGTTTATTGTACAAACGAATGATCAGTCGTCCCAATTTTAGTCAGGTAAATCCTTTTGAAAATACCCTTGCCGCTTATTCCTTTATCAGCATAAATCCATACCTAACCCCCGCATATACACACAATTTTCAACTTTCATACGCCTACGGACGACCATTTATGTCACGACTTGGATACAGCGCCACTTCTGATTTGATTACACTTACTACAATTAAAGTAAATGAAAATCAACAATATATGATGATTCGTAAAAATTTCATGAAAAATCATAACATTTCGGCAATGATGAATTATCGAATTGCGATTTTCAAAATATGGACTGCAAGTTTGAGTGTTCAGGGCGCATACCAAATCAACATAGCGGATGAAATATCAGAAAAAGTATATCGAGGAACATCGCTAACCGTCCAACTGAACCACAAAATAAACATTACTCCAACATTTTCTGCAGGGATTACCGGATTGTATTTTTCAGGAATAAATCAGGGAAATTTTGTAATTCAACCAATTGGAAACTTTTCCGTAGGTCTTCAAAAATGGTTGTTAAGCGATTTATTAGTATTATCATTAACCCTTAATGATATTTTACACACATCAAAAGAAAAAGGATACGTTAGACATGAAGATATGCATTACTATTTGGTTAGCGACCGAATTAACCGTCGTTTCAATCTTACAGCCCGATTCAGGTTATTTGGAGGTTCTCGTAACGATGATTAGCTACACGCTCAATTAATCAATTATTCAAAATTCATAAATAGTTCAATTAATCAATTATTCACAACTCATACCTGCTTAACCACCTTGCATCTTTTTTTATAAAACCCAATACCATATTTTATTATGTCATCGTATCCTTCATCATACCAATAGTCTACATAGTTGTTGTCTTCTATCTGTTTTAGCGCTTCTGCGCAAACGGCGGGCAGGTCGTGGAATTTCTTTGCAGTTTTGAGTTCAAAAATGACTGCTTTACTGTCGCCTACAGCGTACATTACTATGTCAGAGCGTCCGTCGCCGGCTTCGCGGTTAGATTTCAGCAGGTAGCCGTCGATACGCGAAAGTATGCCTGTCATGAAACCATGATAGAAGTTTTCGGCGCTATCCATAAAACTTATGCTTTCGCGAAGTAACGCAGACAACTCGCGTTGAAAGGTTTCTATGTCTGCATTGAAAATAGCGTTGAAAAAAACAGTGAGATCCTTACTTTTAACGCGGTCTTTAAACCATTCCTGTATCTTGTTTATGAAAACAATAGCAAGTTCCGCATTAGGAATCTTCATCTCTACGACGATTCGGTTAAAATCATCAACGGTTTGGCTAACTTTTTTCAGATAGCCGGTAAAAAACAGAAAATTCCAGAGATTTTCGGCGTCTTTTTCAATTTCGTCGTATGTAATATCTTCGTGTATTAGTTTTGAGATAGTTCCGCCGGCAATAAGGGTTTCGAGTTCTGTTTTCATTTCATCGTCGGCGCGAATAATCAGTTTGTGAACAATATCGTTACTGCTTGTATTTGCCCAGTATGGGTCGGGGGTTTTGTTAATCTTTGTACGCCAATCGTCTACCATCTGCACAGCGCTCCATGGGTTGTAAACGGTAGCGCTACCAAACAAATAACCGTTATACCAGTCCTCTACTGTTTGACGTTTTTCTGTTAGTCCGTAGTAATTAAGCATTTCGTCTATTTCCGGTTGGGTAAATCCGAAATATTCGGAATAATTTTCAGAAAGAATTGAAATTACTTTCAGATTGTTCAAACCGGTGAAGATACTTTCTTTTGATATTCGCAAACAGCCGGTTATAATTGCAAACTCTAAATACGGATTGTCTTTCAGCGCACCGCTTAACAAGGGACGAATAAATTTTATCATCTCATCGTAAAAACCACTAACCCACGCATTTTCGAGAGGGACGTCGTATTCGTCAATTAGGATAATAACTTTTTTGCTGTAATACATTTCCAAGCATTTGCATAGAAACTTGAGCGATTTGGTATAATCGTCAGAAGTATCCTCGAAGGAACAAAATTTTTCGTATAACTTTTTTCCCTCATTATCAGAGATTTTTTCCAAAACGAAGCGATGGCGTCTGAACTCTTCCGCAATTTCATATTTCAACTTGTGGCGCGACTCCTCAAAATTAGCCATCTTACCTTCCTTGAAACTCAAAAATATCACGGGATATTTGCCTTGATGATTCATATAGCGCTCACCTACATTCTCTATCTTTAGCCCATTGAAGAGCGTGCGCGTATCTTTGCCGCCGAAGGGCGCAGTATCCTCAAAAAAACATTTGAGCATGGTCTGATTCAACGTCTTACCGAAACGGCGAGGACGCGTACAGAGAGTGACCTCTGCCGAATTGTCGATAATATCCTTGATAAACAAAGTCTTATCTACATAATAAAAACCGCCTTCGATTACCTTTTCAAAGTGTGAACGGCCTACTGGTAAAGGTGTTTTGACTTTTTCCATTGCTTGACTTTTTATATTTCTAACGCAGATTGCTTATAAATTTCTGCAAAAATACTACTTTTTTTGAAATCGCAACGCAAAAAAAATATAAAAAATATAAAAAAAATATTTTTTTTTTTGCAAATAAAAAAAAACGTCGTATCTTTGCGGCGTTTTTTTGAAAGTGCGATTCAGTAGCTCAGTAGGTAGAGCACATCCCTTTTAAGGATGGGGTCCTGAGTTCGAGCCTCAGCTGAATCACAGTGATAAAGGCTGATTGTCAAGCAGTCAGTCTTTATACGATGGAGTAGTTTTTTTTAATCAATTAATTTTTTATAGTATAAATGAAAACAAGAGCAATAATTTTAGCAGTTATTTTTGCTGTATCATTTTTATTTGATACGGCAGCGCAGAACTGGGATGGTAAATCCAGTCTATTTCAGCGTCAGATGGAATATTTGGATAGGGGATTGGTTGCGGTTCATACCGACCCCGGAGTTTTTCTCAGTTGGCGATTATTAGGCACCGACGATAGAAACGTTAAGTTCAACGTTTATCGTAACGGAGTTAAGTTGAACAGCTCCCCCCTTACGGGAGCCACCAATTTACAAGATGCCCAAGGAACGGTAAGCAACGTTTACAGTATTGGCGTTGTTGACCCCGTATCGGGCGAGGAAACAAGCAGGACCGAAACGGTAGAGGTTTGGAGTAATATCTACAAAACTCTTCAGATGGTGCGTCCAGAGGCTTCTATGCCCGATGTGGTTTATACGCCCAACGACATCTCAGTAGGCGACCTTACCGGCAATGGACAATACGATATTATCGTAAAATGGAATCCCAGCAATGCCAGAGACAATGCGCAAGCCGGAATAACGGATAAGGTCTACATTGACGCCTACACGTTGGACGGTAAAAAACTGTGGCGCATAGACCTTGGCGTGAACATACGCGCAGGCGCGCACTACACTCAATTTATGGTCTATGACCTTGACGGAGACGGACGCGCTGAGCTTGTATGCAAGACTGCGCCGGGAACAATTGATGGGCAAGGCAAATTTGTACTTATGGGTTCTGACGACCCGAACGTCGATTACCGTAACAGCAACGGATTTATAGTTTCCGGACCTGAATATCTTACTGTTTTCGATGGACTTACAGGCGCCGAACGTCATACGATTCCCTACAATCCACCCCGAGGCGGAGATGGAAGCGGCTGGGGCGACAACAGGGGCAACCGCGTAGATAGATTTCTGGCGTGCATTGCCTACTTAGACGGCGTTAAGCCAAGCGTAATAATGGGGCGCGGATATTACACACGCTCAACGCTTGCTGCCTACGATTTTGTGAACGGAAAACTCGTAGAACGATGGTTTCACGATTCTAACACTGCCGGAGAAGGAGCATGGGGACAAGGCAATCACAACATTTCGGTTGCCGATGTGGACGGCGACGGTTATGATGAAATAATATTCGGCTCATGCGTCATAGACCACGATGGTACTATGAAATCCAGAACGGGACTTGGACATGGCGATGCGCTGCACGTATCCGATATGGACCCTGACCGCCCCGGCTACGAGGTTTGGCAAGTTACCGAAAGCAGAAACAGATGGAATCATGCGTTGTACGACCCCAATACGGGCGCCTTGATTTGGCATAGCGAAAATGACAATACTGATAACGGTCGCGGACTTGCTGCCGATATAGACCCCACGCATCGCGGATTTGAAATGTGGAGTTCTACCGAAGCTGGCATATATAACGTCAAAGGCGAAAAAATAGCGGATACAAAGCCTACTGTCAATTTCCGAATTTATTGGGACGGCGATTTGCAGGATGAAATATTGGACAGAACCAATATTGACAAATGGGATTGGGTCAATAAAAAATCTGACCGAATGATGTCATTTGCCGACTATGGCGCAGCATCTATAAACGGCACAAAAGCAAATCCTTGCATCAGCGCAGATTTATTTGGCGACTGGCGCGAAGAAGTTATTTATTATAACTCAGCTGACCCCTCGCAATTGTTAATTTTCACAACGACAATACCTACCGAGCATCGTTTATATACATTGATGCACGACCCCGTATATCGGCTTGCAATTGCATGGCAAAACGTTGTTTATAATCAGCCGCCCCATTTGGGTTTCTATATCGGATGCGGATTGGAAAATATCCCGTATCCGTTTATATTCACGCCGAAGGCAGAATGATAATTATTTGTTACGTTTCCTGTTTTCTCTAAAAGAAGTGTAAGAGCAATGCGCTCTATTGGGGTGTTGCGAAAATGCTAATCGCACAATAACGCCTGCTGTTATCATATTTATCTTTTCGGAGAACGTTACCATCGTAAAATCTGTAATGTGGTCAACAGCAATATTGTTGAGCATCGGCGTTCTGATTTCTTTAACAGTATTGCTCAAGCCAATATCGCAGAATGTGCCGGCATAGAGCAGGAAAGCATCGTGTATGCGCCATTTGAAGCCTGCTTCGAGCGCTATTCTGAATGAGATGTCAAGTCCCGAATTGCCGTCGGCTCTACCGCCTTCGTCAAAAGTTCCTAATCCCGCAAACCTCTGTGTTGCCGCCCAGTTATTTAATTGCGGATAATAAGCGGCATTTGTAATTGATGTGATTTTCGATTCGTATGTATCTTTGAGCGGAATACCCGCCTTTATGCCGCCCATCACATAAAAACCCTGATAGGGTTTCAACTTTTCGCGCCACGTCTGTTCTTTCTCCTTTGTTTGATATTGCAACATAACGGGTATATTCAGAAATATGATTTGAAAGGCTTCGTTATATTTTGCATTAGTGTACAAATCAAAATCAAGATTGTTTCTGTCTACTAATCCGGGATTGAACAAATCCATGTCTACAACCTTTTGCGTATTGTATATTCCCGGCGCCACGCCTAAAAATATTCCCCAATTTCGATTAAAATAATAACTGTAGCCTATACCAAGCTCTATTGCGCTACCATTGAAGAATCCGGCGCGTTGCGCTTCTTGATAATGGATTGACGCCAATCCGCCGCCTAAGGAAATAGACAATTCGCTTGGGTCTTTGTCTGGAAGCACTTGCGCCGATGCGTAGATATTCATCAGAACAAACAGTATCAAGACATCCGCGATTCTAAAATATTTTAACATAACAAATTCTGAAAACTGAAAACTAATTAGTTACAACAATTTTTACAGTTTTGTTTCCGTTGCGTATCAAATAAATACCGCCCGTAGCGGGAAGCGTTATGGTAACAACACTGTCGGAGGCAACGGCGCTGTTTATGCGGAAGCCAACTTGATTATAAACATATATTATACTGCCTTGTTCAACTCCTTCAATAGTTATCTGATTGCCGGAAGTTAACGGATTGGGATATGCCAGAAGGGAAGAAGCCGTATTTTCACCAACAGGAGGTAGGTATTCGATGCTCTTTGTGTAAGAACAAAGGTTGCCAAAATTATTGGTTATAAGTTTGAACATATAATAAGTTGGCGCGGTTTCCAACCTGTCGTTCGGCTCCGGTCCTGCCGAGTAACTGAACTCGTTAATTGTGCGCGTATTTCTTTCTTCTGTTCCATTTTTGAACCATTTGCAGCCTGTAACATCATATCCTTCTTCTTCCAACTTTTTGAGGTCAAGCATAAATGTATTGTCCCAAAGCATAGGCGCATAAGTATCAAAATCAAGGGCTTTGAAGTGGGCTACTAAATTTCGATGTCTTGTAACGGTGAAAACGTATGGATTTGCGTCGGTAATTCTTACGCCGTCTTCCGACCAATAATCAAAAAGATAACAATCGTTTGCAATAGCCGTTATAGTTGCTGTTTCGTCTACAAAATAGTCGCCGTCGCCGGCTGTATAGCCGTAATCAGGTATATTAACATTTACATTTACAATGTAATACAGTCTGAAATTAGCAACCAGATTACGTTCTCCGCTTACTTCAAAACCGTATACAGCGCTTGTAGATACCGGAACGCCGTTTTCAGTCCAGTTTATAAATTTGTAACCATCATTTGGGTTTGCTCTAACAGTTATCATATCGAAGTGTGTTACCGGTACTACTCCATTATTGCTGATATTGTGAGGTTCATCGACTGATACCTCGCCGCCTTCCGTAGGATTTGCCGATAATGTAATTTCATAGGTTTTTAGCGCAAAATTTGCTACTAAAATTAATCCTTCTGTTGCGTTAAATGAATAATTAGCGCTTGTTGAAACTATTACGCCGCCTCTTGTCCAGTTTACAAACTCGTAGCCTTCATCTGGTTCTGCCCTGACAGTTACCAGCTCGTCGCATGAGTATATATTACTGCCGAACGCTTTGCCGCCTGTTTCAGATTGTGTTATAGCAGAAATGTCGAGTATTCCAACGTTTTGGCTTACTATTTGCCGAATATAGCCGGTAGGCATATTGTTCCATGTTCCGCTAAAAAGAAATACATCCGAGTAGATGTCTTGCTCTTTTCTCGGTATTGTTGTTTCTATCGGAACGGCAACAAAAATTACGTTTCCATTGGTAAATATTGTTGGAGGCGTTATTTCGGTTATTCCGTCGGAAGCATAGAACTTCATATCATTTTTCGAAAAATCGACGCCGTCAGCCATTTCAAAAACTACATTTTCCATCGGTGTCTCGTCTAAATAAGTAATCTTCACGCGGAAGGCATTTCTCAATGCATCCTCTTTTCTATAATCTTCGCATAACGCATCCGAAGGAACAGCCTCTATTGACAAATTTGTTGGCAACAATTTCAAAATAACCGTTGAATTATACGGTCCCGGCAGTTTAACAGTTTCGGGGATGTATGGTCTTCCGTATGTTTCCGGTTTTGAACTCACGGCGTCGGTAAAAAATGTAATATCATCATTTAATAATCCGTTAATTTTGTACAGTCCGGTATTATTTGTTTGTCCGAACCTTATTTTATTAATATCAAGCCTTTCGGGCGGCACTGTTGCGTTTATTGCTCTTGCAACGGGCGGGCTTTCTGAAAGGTCTACATAAATAGTAGCAAAAGGTTCAAAATCTTCGGTATGAACGGTAACTTCGGGTTTTGCGGGGTCGCCGAAATACACTATTACGCTTGAGCCGGCAAGTGCAATTTCCGGATTTCTGACGTATGCATTTGTGTTCCGATTGTCTAATATTCCGGCTCCGGCTCCGGTAATTTGTGCCGGCGGCAACGCTATGATAGCGCTGTTACTCGTATAACATTCCTCTACGCCTTCTCCAAACGGGCAACCGCTTCCTATTCCTGCGGCATGTTTGATAGCCGAAACATCAATAATACCGCCATAAATTACAATAATTCCGTCGTAATATATTCCCCAACCGCCTCCAATACCTGCTCCATGTCCGCCTCGAGCCGTAATCGTTCCGCTTGATATAACAACATTTCCACCCGCAGTAGGTAGCGTAAAGTCAGAAGAGCATTCGCCTATAATGCTGGCTGTCGCAGTTGCTTCTATTGTTGCTACGGTTGCAATATATTGAGCGCTGAATCCTAATCCTAAACCATGAGGATGAAATGGATGACTTCCTTGCTGCGTGGCAATTCTTTCATGGCTTAATGCGCCAATTCCGGCTCCGCCGTATTCATTTGCTACGGTAGCGCTCAATTTGCCGCTATTGTTGTCAGAAGGCTCAATAGCGCTGATATTGATTTGGGCGCCCTGTTCTACATGAAACGCCGGATAACCGAGCTCTCCGGTATGTCTTAATGTATTATCGCCTTCCAAAATAATATCTACATTGGTTATAGGAGTAAGGTTTGAAAGTCCGCTTTGACCTTTGACGCTGATAGGCGAATTACTCAACACGCTATTCAGTTCCTGTACTTTTAAGAAGAATTCATCCAAGACCTCATTGTCTAAAGCCTGCATTTCTTGCTGTTTATTAGAAATATCGTCTCTTATATCCTGCTCCAATTGCGCTATTTCTAATATTTTAGTATAAATTTGATTATGATATGGCGCTTCTAAACCCGCTATTTCATTCTGTACGCCCCAAATATCTCCCATTACTATATTCCTCAGGTCAGATATTTCTTGCTGTTTTGTAATAATCTTATCGTCCAATTCCTTTTCTATCGCTGCAATTTCCTTATCTACTGCATCAATATCTTGCAATATAGGCAGTTGCCATACCGCCTGATTCTTTTTTTGTATTTCATCAATCAATTCCTGTATATGTTGCGCCTTCCCCGGATATTCTTCCCTTGCACGCAGGGTGGCTAATTCCAACTCTAATGTATTTATTTCTGACCATATTACGTCCGCGTAAAATGTTTGCCATAGTTGTTGCAGTTCCTGCTGTTTTTGCGCATATTCCGGCTGTTGTCCTAAATTTTGCCGTATATGTTGCAGTTCGGTAAGTTCCTGTAGGGCATTCTGAAAGTCGTTCCACTGCGGATGGTTTTCTAAATTATTGGTAAGCGCAATTAATTCTTCTTGTAGTTGTTTGTAATCATCCCATTGTTTTCGAGCCTCTAATTCTTCTTGAATTTCTATAAGTTCTTCCTGCAGCTGTAAATAATCGTCCCGTCCGGGCAAGTCTATCAGCTCCTGTTCTAATTCCGCTAATTCTGCCTGTTTTTCCTTGTATTCGTCCTGTTCGCGCATTTCATTCAGCTTATTCGGATATTCAATGCTCCATAGTCGCTGTATTAACTGCGTTACATCTAATGTTATGTTCAAATTGCGCAATGTAATAACTCCCCGATAGCCCGTTTCTACCACAACGTAATTGGTATTGGTTGAACCGGATATAATATAAGCATCGGTACTTGTACCGGGGATGATTAGGATACCATCTTCGCCGATATCCCACTCAATGGTAGTTTGCGAGTTAGTGGTTAAGTTATTGAAAACCAATATCAACAAACATATTATTATATCTAATCTATACATATTCATTGCTATTTTGTATTTAGTATTTGTATTATATTATACGTAAAAAAAATAAAATTGTTTCACATAATGTGATTTTTTTCAAAAAAAAATTAAAAATTAAAATTATACGTAATTGACGGCACGAACCAGAACAAATACACCATTTCAGCGTATGATTTATCAGGTTCTTCTCTTTCCTGACGAAACATTATTGTCCACGGGTTTTTACGTCCGTATGCATTATAAAGCGAAAAGTTCAGTTCGCTTTTGAAACGCCTTGATGGTTTTCCCCTGAACGACCATGTAGCCGACAGGTCTAAACGATGATAATCGGGATATCGATACTCGTTGCGCGCGGAATATATTGGTACATAACGATTTTCTATCATATATCTGCCTATTGGGTATGTCACCGGCATTCCGGTTGAGTACACCCAGTTTGCCGACACTATCCACCGCGGCGACAGTTCGTAATTCAGCACAATTGAAATATTATGCGGTCTGTCATATGGCGAGCGGTATTCTTTGCCATTGTTTATTCCGTCTATTGTACGCAACGCTCTCGAAAGAGTGTAGCTTGCCCATCCGTTGAGTTTGCCGTCGTTTTTTCGGAGCATCAGTTCCATTCCGTAGGCTTTGCCGCTGCCGAAACGCAGCTCCCGTTCCAATTCGTTGTTTCCTATCAGGTCGGCATGGTCTTTGAAATCAATAACATCTTTCATATCCTTGTAATAGAACTCTATCGACGTTTCTATCATATTGTTAAAGAAATTTCTGAAATAACCTATTGCAAACTGGTCGCACGACTGCGGTTTTACGTTTGGAGTAGATTGGAACCACATGTCAAGGGGCGAGCCGGCAGCCGAATTGGACGCTAACTGAATAAACTGCACTGTGCGCGAATAACTCGCCTTTATTGAATTAGCCTCATTGAATTGATATACCATGCCAAGGCGCGGTTCAAATTCGGCTCTATTATGATATACCTTGCCTCGCCTGTGAACAGCCGAATCGGATACCTCGTAATTTTTTAATTCATATACCTGATGTCCATTGCTGATATTTTGAAACAAATTGAAGCGCAGCCCATATTTCAAGGTCAATTTTTCGTCAATAACGCTTTCATTAGATACATACAAGGCATGTGCAAGGGCATAATTTTTTGGTTCGGCAAAACGGATTATTATGGATTCATTTCCTATTCCGCCGCCCTTTGCCGGCATAAACATGTGATATGTAGCATTGTAGCCAAATTTTATATTGTTATTAGGATTTATATGGTGCGTAAAATCAGCCTTGAAGCCAAAATCCTGTAAATTTGACATCCATTCCAAAGCCACTTGTTCGCTTAGCTCCGTTTTCAGATAATAATCGTAGAAACTGCCTGTAAGCGTGAAGTTAGAGAACAGTCTGGGCGAAAAAATATGATTCCATCGCATAGTCACCGTTTGATTGCCAAAGTTTATACCAGCCAAAGCGTTTTCAAATTTATCGCGTCCCAGATATGCAGCAAGAAATATACGGTTATTGTCGTTGATACGGTAATTTACCTTTGTGTTCATATCGTAAAAGTAAAGGGTTGAATTTCGCAGGTCTTCTTCGCCGGATAAAGCAAGGAAAATATCGGCATACGTTCGCCTACCCGAAACTAAATAACTTAATCGGTCAGAAAATATTGGTCCTTCCATCGTCAGTCGGCTCGAAATGGTTCCTATTCCACCTATTGCCGAAAATCGTTGATTATTGCCGTCTTTTGTGCGCACGTCAAGCAACGACGACAGCCTGCCTCCAAAACTTGGCGGTATGTCGCCCTTGTATAGTTTTACATCCTTTATGGCGTCGTTGTTGAAAACCGAAAAGAATCCCATCAGATGAGAGGCATTGTATACGGTCGCCTCGTCGAGGATTATAAGATTTTGGTCGTGGCTACCGCCACGCACGCTGAAACCCGATGTTCCTTCGGCGGTGGACTGTACGCCGGGCAACAACTGTATGGCTTTAATAACGTCTACTTCGCCCATCAACGCCGGAATGCGTCTTAGCGTTTGCACCGAAATCCTTTCAACGCTCATCTCCGCGCGCGAAACATTGGCGTTCCTCCTTTCTGCCGATATTATCAACTCGCCCAATTCGCTTGCTGCCGGCTCAAGCCCTATGTTAAGTCTAATATCCCTTGTCAATTCGATATTCTGCACGTATTGTTGATAACCCACGAAAGTTGCTACTAAGCTGTAATTGCCTTCCGGCAGGTTTAAAGAATAGAAACCGTAGGCATTAGTAGTTGTGCCTGTTTTAAGTTCATCTACATACACTGACGCCCCTATCAGGTCTTCTCCTGTGGAACTGTCAGTAATGGAGCCACTTATAGTGAACCGCCTGCTCTGCGCCGAAAGTTCAAAGCAAAACAATAGAAACAACAAAAACAAACGAGCATTACGAATCATTTTTTCGCTTTTTCTGATTTTATTTTTTCACCAAAAAAAATCGAAGCCTGCTTGTCGAACAGTTCCGTCGAATCGGTGGTCTGGAATATTCGCAATCCGTTTTTTGTCAGCCTGTTATCTATTTTGGGATGTCGCTGCAAATAATCGACTAAACTTTGTGCTACTATTTTGCCCTGCGACAATATGTGGACGCCGTCGGGGGCATATTTTTTTATTTTGTCCATCAACAGCGGATAATGAGTACATGCTAAAATCATCACGTCAATATCCGGGCTTTGCTGCATCAGGTTTTCGATATGCCTGCGCACAAAATAATCGGCGCCGTCGTTTTGATGCTCGTTGTTTTCTACTAAGGGAACCCACATAGGACAGGCTTCCTGAAAAACACGTATCTGCGGATTAAGTTTTGTTATCTCCATTTTGTATGAGAGCGACTGCACCGTTCCGACGGTAGCCAGCGTTCCTACATGCCCCGACCGCGTATATTGTCCTATCACTTCGGCGGTTGGTCTTATTACGCCTAATACTCGCCGTTGCGGAGCAAGTAGCGGTAAATCACGCTGTTGAATAGTTCGCAACGCCTTCGCCGAAGCGGTGTTGCATGCCAAAATAACTAAGCTGCAACCCTCGTCAAACAAGTATTTTACACATTCGCGCGTAAATTGGTATACCGTATCAAACGAGCGCGTCCCGTAGGGCGTTCGCGCATTGTCGCCTAAATAGCAATAATCATATTGCGGCAACAATTTCACAAACTCCTTCAGAATCGTCAACCCTCCATATCCTGAATCAAAGACGCCTATCATAGTTTTCAGTTTAAACCTGAAACCTGAAACTATTTTCCTTCGTTCTTTGCTTCTATGCTCAACGTTGCATGTGGCACTGCGCGAAGACGCTCCTTCGGTATCAGTAGACCGGTTTCTCTGCAAATACCGTAGGTCTTGCTTTCTATACGTAGCAGGGCTGCCTGCAAGTGCTGAATAAATTTATGCTGACGCTGCGCCAATTGCCCCGCTTCCTCTTTAGACAGGGTAGCAGCGCCTTCCTCCAATACCTTGAACGTTGGAGAAGTGTCCTCCGTATCATTACCGGTGCTGTTGGTGATTGTTGCTTTCAGCAGTTCATAGTCTTTTCTTGCTTTTTCCAACTTTTCCAAAATCAATTCTTTGAACTCCTCTAATTCAACGTCCGAATATCTTGTTTTTTCACTCATGACTAAAAAAAAATTTCGCAAAATTACTCTTTTTTTTTTAATCTGCAAAACAAACTGTAACTTTGCGCAAAATTTTATCAACTTCGGCATAGTATTTGATAGTAATTTTTCAGAAGTTGATATAATATAATGTATAAATGTTCATGTCAGTGAAACATACGGGTATCGTAATTTTGTTTTGTATCTGTGCGGTAACAGCACAGGCACAAGACATTGGCGGCGTATTGCAAGACTCTGAAATGTTGAACGGGCAGCCGGACATAGTGTTGGAAAATATCAACCGCGCATTAGTTGAAAATCCAAATTCGGAAGAATTGTTGAAAGTACGCGCCGACGCATACGAAATTCTTAAACAATACGATAGAGCGATTGCCGACTACAGGCGATTAACACAGTTGTCGCCCGATGATGAAAGTTTTTGGTATTTGTTGGGGCGCAATCAGTTTTTGAACGGACAGTTGCAGGAAGCAATGAGAAGCCTTAACCGCTCTACACGTCTTAATTCCAGATTTTTGCCGGCTTTCCATACCAAAACAGAGGTACTGCTGCAACTTAATCAGTACGACGCAGCATTGAGAGTTAGCGATTCCACCCTACTTATTGCCGAAACTGCAATGACATATTTTTTGCAGGGCGAAGTGTACAGCCGATTAAAACAATGGCAGCACGCTGAATGGGCATATTCTTCGGCTGTGAAAATAGACAGAGGATATATAGACGCTTACATCGCGTTGGCGAACATAGCCGTAGTTACTAATAAGGCTACGGAAACATTAGAAGCAGCCGATGCGGCGCTCGCAATAGACCCCGATTCAAAGGAAGCGCTGATAATCAGAAGCATAGGATTCGCAATGCTAAAAGATTATTTCAATGCTATTGAAGACGTTTCATACGTCATTGAACTCGACCCAAATAATGTAGAGGCGCACATTCGGCGGGGAACGTATTACATGGAAACCAACAGACCGCACGACGCTATAAGGGATTTCGACGTAGCGCTGAAATTTCAGCCCGACAATTGGCAAGCAATTGTCGGACGGGCTGATTCATACGCAAAAACAGGAAATAAAACTGTTGCATTGGAAGGGTATAAAAATTTATTGTCTATCGCCGACGATGCCCCCGAAAAAGACGCTATCATTCAATTAGCAAATCGACAAATATTTGAATTGCACCGCGAACACAACGCGCCCGTGCTGACGCTGACTGAGCCGTTAATTGAAAATTTTGAAATAACGCTGACGGATAATCCCATGTCAATAACCATAAAAGGAGAAATTACCGATGAAAGCCCGATAAAATCGCTAATCATAAACGGACAAAATATACCGGTGGTAGCAATAGGCGACAAGTTTGAATTTGTGGCGCTTGTAGCGCTTGAAAATGTTGAGGAAATACAGATTGAAGCGGCAGACGTGTATGATAATGTAGTTGAATATCGTCTGCGAATAATAGAATAAAGTTGTAAACATTAAAAATTACATATTTTTTGATGAAAATTTCCCTTAAAAACTATACCTTTTAATTGGATATTTATATGTTATTTTGCAAAAAAATTATTTAATACTGATGTAATATGAAAAAGTTTTTATTGATACCAACATTTTTTTTGGTAGCCCTTGTTGTCACTGTATCATGTGGTGGCGGTGGTCGCCGCGCAGCGGAGGGAGAATTAAGCGGTAATATTTCGCTTTCCGGGGCTTTTGCGCTTTATCCGTTGGCGGTCAAGTGGGCTGAGGAATTTCAGAAAATTCATCCTTGGGTGCGCATTGATATTTCCGCCGGAGGCGCCGGAAAGGGAATGACCGACGTTTTGGCTAATGTAGTGGACATTGGAATGGTTTCGCGCGATGTTTACGCTGTTGAAATAGAGAGAGGCGCAGTTGTTTTTGCCGTTGCAAAAGACGCCGTTGTAGCAACAATAAATGTGCAAAATCCCGCTCTGGCAGGTCTGCTCGCAAAGGGTATTACTTCCGAAGATGCATATAAGCTGTGGATTTCGGAAGAGTACAAGACTTGGGGGCAGGTTACGGGAACATCCGACAACAATCCCGTTCACCTGTATACCCGCTCCGATGCTTGCGGAGCCGGTGAAACATGGGCGCAATGGATGGGTAAAAATCAGGAAGACCTTAGCGGAACAGGAGTTTTTGGCGACCCCGGACTTGCGATGGCTGTGCAGCGCGACAGGCTCGGTATTGGCTACAACAATCTTTCCTATACGTATGACGAAGAAACGCGGTTGCCAAACGAAGGAATAATAGTATTGCCAATCGACGTGAACGGAAACGGGCTAATAGACGACGACGAGCGTTTTTACGATACCAAAGACCGTATAATAGAAGCAATAGCAGCTGACAGATATCCGTCGCCGCCCGCCCGCGACCTTTATATGGTCACAAACGGAATACCCAAAGAACCGGCTCTTGTTGCATTCCTGCAATTTATCCTTACAGAAGGACAACAATACAATGTTCCGGTAGGATATATTTCTCTTTCGGAAGAAAAACTGCAAGAGGGATTGGACATGTTTAAATGATAATTGAAAAAAATCAAGCTGCACGTTTGCTTCGTCAATGGTTTTTCCTTGCGATGCAATATCGTTCTCTATTCATTGTTTTTTCGCTCATCTACTCCGTTTTTAACGCCTTCACAGGGTCTTGCGTTGCCGATTTTAATGCCTGCATCCCGACCGTGCACCATGCAATTATCATTGCTAAAATGCCGGCTGCAGCGAATATCCAAAACCACCAGTACGCATCAATCCGGTATTCGAAATTGATTAGCCAATAATTGTTCATCACCCACCAGGCAACGGGAAAAGCAATAACACAGGCTATTACGACCAATTTCAAAAAATCTTTGCTCAACAACATCACCATTTGCCACACCGATGCTCCAAAGACCTTTCGGATACCTATTTCGCGGGTGCGTTGCTCAGCGGCAAAGGCTATCAGACCAAGCAAGCCAAAACAGGAAATAAGAACGGCGATTATTGAAAAACCGGTCAATAAACGGGCTATAGACAACTCTTCGCGCATCATGCTTTTCATGTTATCTTCCAATATCCTGTAACTGAATGTATTAGCGCCAATATAAGGATTGAGTATTGCCTCCGTCGATTGTACTACCGACGATATGCTGTGTTTATCATTTATTTTAATGTGTAGAAGGTAATTCCATCCCTGTCTTCTTTCGCACAATATCATCAGCGGTTCGTTGCGCAGAGCGTGATGGTCGTTAAAGATGAAGTCTTTGACTATACCTGTGATGCGGTTGTCTCTTCCCCAAAATTGTATTACTCCGCCTACTCTGCCTTCTTCGCCCATCATTTGCGCTAATCTCTGGTTTATAATAACATTGCCCTGTTCTGATTCGATAAATTCGCCAAAATCGCGTCCGGATTCCAATTCCATTCCCATAGTAGCAATCACGCTGTTTATAAAACTTGTGACATAAACGGGGGTATTAACTTCCGTGTCTTTGCCTTGCCATTGTAAGCTTGTATCAAAATAGTAATGATTCAACACATCCTGCGCTATACCGGCATTTTCTATAGCCGCTATATTTTTTATTTCGTTCAATAAAGCCGAAGAGTTGTCGAGCATGGCATTGTTCAATGGTATGGTAACAACGCCTTTTTTCTGATATCCCCAGTCTCTATTGCTTGTATGCATAGACTGCCCATACATAACTAAAATACAAACAATAAGGCATATTGAAGCGCAAAACTGAAAAACTACCAAAGATTTTCTTGTGCCGATTGAGCCTTTATTATTCGGTATTTTCAACCCTTTCAAGACATTGACCGCATTGAATGACGAAAGCAAAAAGGCAGGATAAGCGCCGGAAAGCAATCCGCAAAAAATAAATAATGTGATAAAGGCAATGATATGCGTTGGCGTAAAGATATTTAACGAAAGATTTTTGGAAACTAATTGATTAAAAACAGGCATAACGCACAATATCAGTATGATACCCAGCACTACCGAAACAAAGGTCTGCGACATGGATTCGCCAATAAATTTACGAATCAGAATAGTTCGACGCACCCCGATAGCCTTCAATACACCTACTTCTTTTGCTCTTTTTATCGCTCCGGCAGTAGCTAAATTCATAAAATTTATACAGGCAAGGACGATAATAATCAATCCTATCAAACCAATCAACCGAATAAGTTTTACTTTAGCTCCGGTGGGAAGCCCTTGCTGGTCGAAATCGCTGTAAAGCCGCCAATCGTTCATATTGAACAAAAAACAGTTGTCATTAAAAGACTGGTTTGCCTCCAGCATGTCAACCATTTTTTGCCTTACAGCCGAAACATCGGCTGATGGGTGGAGTTCAACAATTGTTTCTACCGAATAGGCAGTCCATATTGAATTTCCTGTGAGTTGCCGCATCCATGTACTTTGGTCGAGAAACTTTTGAAATGGTTGCAGCCAGTCGAACTGAAAAGAAACATTTTCAGGAAAATCTTTCACTACAGCTGTTACGGTAAATACTTCGTCGTCGTCAATTTGCAATGTTTTGCCAACAGGGTTTTCGTTTGGGAAAAACTTTGCAGCAGTTCTTTCGGTCAGCACGATAGAAGATATATCGCGAAGTGCGTTTTCTGCATTGCCATACACAAACTGCACGCTGAACATTGATAAGAACGATGCATCGCAAAAATAGCCCGTTTCAGATGTTTGTATTTGTCTGTCCCCGTCATACGAAACGGTTACGGTTTTGGGCGGAGTCAATCTTGCAACATTGGTAACTTCAGGTATTTGACTTTGAATCACCTCGCCCATAACAGGCGCTGATAACTGCGCAACATTCGTTATGCCGCTTTGCTCTTTAGTCAGCATTACTTTATAGATGTTGTTGCGATTTTTGAATTGATGATTATAAGTCAATTCGTCTTCCGCCCAAAGAAAAATCAACATGGCACAGGCTATGCCAACGGCTAAACCTGCCATGTTCAACACGCCGTAGCCTTTATTGCGGCGTAAGGCTATTATAAAAAACTTTTTCATACTTTCAAAATTAATTACGCAAAAATACAACTATTTTTTCAACTTTTCAAATTTCTCCGAAAAAAAATAAAAAAAAGTTAAAAAAAGCAAACAAAAATTTTAAAAATTCGTAAAAGGATTTAGAAGGGAAAATGTTTTTCTTATTTTTTAACTAAAAAGGCGATAGTGAACGAAGAAAAAATAAAGGAAGCGTTCAACGAGAAGAGTTGGAACGAGATAAAGACCGATGATTCTTGGCGTATTTTCAGGATTATGTCGGAATTTGTTGAGGGTTTTGAGAAGCTTAGCCGCATTGGTCCGTGTGTTTCCATATTCGGTTCTGCTCGCACTCCGTCAGGGCACTTGTATTATAATATTGCCGAGGAGATAGCTTTCAAATTGACTCAATTTGGCTATGGCGTAATAACAGGCGGTGGTCCCGGCATCATGGAAGCCGGTAATCTTGGCGCTATGCGCGGCAAAGGACGCTCGGTAGGATTGAATATTAGTTTGCCTTTCGAACAGAAAGCAAACGAATTTATTGATTCTGATAAACTTATAAATTTTGACCATTTTTATGTGCGAAAAACGATGTTCGTAAAATATGCTCAGGGATTTATTGTGTTGCCGGGTGGATTTGGCACAATGGATGAACTTTTCGAAGCGTTTACGCTGATTCAAACCGAAAAAATAGGACAATTTCCGATTGTATTGGTCGGTAGTTCGTTTTGGAATGGTTTGATAAAATGGCTGAAAGAGGTTATGTTGGAGCAGTATAAATACATAAGCGACAATGATTTGAACATTTTTTCGATAGTGGATGACGCCGATAGCGCAGTCGAAATCATCAACAAATTTTATTCAAAATATTTATTATGTCCAAATTTTTAATAATTTTTAATTTTTTTATTTTTGTAAATAAATTTTTTATATCTTTGCCGCGTCATTTTAACTGTTATTTGTATGAATCGATTTTATAAACTGATAGTTACAGGCGTCCTGTTCATTATATTTACCTCGTTTTTCTGGATTTTCCAGACCGGGGTAACGATAAGTATGGATGCGCCCGATACGATTGAAGCCGGAACTGAGGTCACCGTCAATGTTACCATCAATAAGGGAAGAGTGTCGGGACATGCGAGGTATCAGCAGGAGCTTCCTGCCGGATTTACCGCGCGCTCTGATAATTCGGCTCACGCTATTTTCAGTTTTCAAGACCAAAAAGTGACATTGATGTGGGTCGGATTGCCCAGCCAAGACGAGATAAAATTTTCGTACAAAATCATTGCCGACGAGCGTTTGACCGGAAGTATAGATTTGGACGGAACATTTGGCTACATTGACAATAACGACAGGCATTATGCAAACGTGCGTCCTAAAATGGTTGCAATCAATCCGTCGCCTAATGTTAGTCCTGAAATGCGCGTTGATGTTAATGATTTTGCTATACGCGCAAGCATGGCAGCGGCGGCGGTTGAATCGGGACAAACCGTTGCTTTTCGCCAACAACCCGTATGGATGGAAGAAGACAGAGTATATCTTGTTACCCTTTTGATAAACAAGGATGCAGCAAGGAAATACGCAAAAATTGAAGAAACAGTGCCTGCGGGCTTCACCGCTACAAACCTTGACAGCAAAGGAGGAATATTTACTTTCAGGAATCAGGTAGCAAGTATAATTTGGATGGATTTACCGCTCGAACCTTATTTTACGGTAACATACATATTGATACCGCAAGACGGCGCTGTCGCTGCTTCGGCGATAAATATTTCAGGCTTATTTACGTTTATAATTAGCGAACGAACTTTTGAATCGGCTATTATAGAACGAAGTGAAACGCTTGCGTCATTAGACCGCGAGCAGTTGAACAGAATTTTGAGCGGCGCTACCATACATTCGTCAGAACAAAGACCGCTGACAGCCGATTCGCAAACGTCTGCGCCCTCTACGCCGACTACTGTGACACCCTCTACGTCAACCACTGTGACGCCCTCTACGCCAACTACTGTGCCGCCCTCTACGCCGACTACTGTGCTGCCCTCCCGCAGCTACATACTGTCGCCCGAAGAAGGTATCTACTACCGCGTACAAATTGCCGCAGGGCATAGACCTGTCAATGTGCCGCAGTATTTCAGGAACTACAGGTTGCAGTATGACGTAATGAGAGAAGACCACGAAGGATGGTTTAAGTACACCGTAGGCTCTTTTGCCGAGTATAAGGATGCAAGAGATTACAGGGTGCATACGAGCAACACTACCACTATCAATGACGCTTTCGTTGTGGCGTATAACGACGGTAGACGTATCACGGTGCAGGACGCATTGATGGCATTAAATCAACAATGGATAAGATAAGCGCTTATGAATAGATTACTAAAAATAATAATAATATTTGCGGGCATCGCATTTAGCTTGCTTCCGGCTTATTCGCAATTCTCTGAAGCCGAAATTGAAGCGCTGATGATACAGCACATAGAGGTTGAAAATCCGGTTTTCATGCCCGTAGTTGGCGTGGGGATAGGATATTTGAACTATTATGGCAATGTGAACGACGCTTTCCGTAGCTATACGGCAGGAGAACTTGGATACCGTATCAACTTGGCGATGTTCCTGAGCAAGGAAACTCAAAAACAATTCGTTCGACTGAATATAGCCTTCTTAACGGGCAATTTGACGGGTACCCAGCGGTATATCCCCGCTGAAATACCCGAAACGGACGAAGAACTCGAAGCGATTATGTTCAGAAATCTAAATTTCAAATCGAACATTAACAGCTTCGGGATTAATATTCACTATAATTTTCGACACCTTATTAATAGAAGGCAGTTCGAACCGTTTATTTCCGTAGGTGCGTCGATGTTGATGTTCGACACAAAAACCCAGGGATACACTACTGACGGCGATTTTAAATATTATCCATGGACTGATGGAACTATCAGGGATGCGCCGCAAACTTCGGGCAACTGGAACGCAAATATTATTTCAAAAGACTACAATTTCGACAAAGATGTTCGTGCATTAGACCGTTCAGGATTAGGACGCTACAGCCAATTTGCCTTTTCGATGCCCGTTGATATCGGTTTTGATTTTAAAGTAGCCCATCGCCTTACATTACGTGCCGCAACATCGTTCAATTTTGCATTTACCGACCTGATAGACGACCTGTCAGCAAAATCGAAAAAGACGGAATATAAAGGGAAGCGAAAAAACAGTATGTTCAATTTCACTTATTTAGCGCTTAACTTTGACCTATTCTCCGACCCGGAATTTAAAGAATTGGTATTTAATTTTATAGAATTTGAAGATTTTGACTTTTTTATAACAGAAGACACAGATGGCGACGAGGTAACAGACTGGTGGGATTTATGCCCCGATACTCCGTATGGAATGGGTATAGTAGTTGACCTTGATGATGGTTGCCCGATAGATTCCGACGGCGATGGTATACCCGATTATTTAGACCATGAGCCTAATTCGCGTCCCGGCGCCATTGTAGACGAAAACGGCGTGGAAATTACCGAAGAGATGTTTATAGAAAAAACAAATACTCAATCTATACGACGCAGCGAAGTAGAAGCGTTCCTTCTGATGCAAAGAGTACAAAACAGAACAAGACGCGGAGATTTGACAATTCCCGAAAAATTTAAATCCGTAGATATTAATAACGACGGCTACATATCTTTCGACGAGTTCATGAAAGCTCTCAACGATTTCTGGGACGACAATTCAAACCTAACCCCCAACGACCTGAAAGAATTGAATGACCTATTCTTTGAGCAGTAAAATTTTAGTTGAACATTATTATAAAACCAAATAAAGGGTTTAAGAAAATCGAAAGTGTGGACATTGTTGTTTTACAGTTATGAATTTCAATTATTCACACTTCATAATTGACTCCACCGGATTCGCCATCGCCGCCCTCACTGCCACCACGCTTACCGTCAGTATCGTCAACGCCACTGTTGTTACCGCCGCCACTGCAAATATCCACCACGAAAGCGGAATGCGATATGCAAAATCCAGCAACATCCTGTCGAGCAGGTAATATGCCAGCGGTATGGCTATCACTATGGCGACGCCAACCAATATTATAAACTCGCGCGTCAACAGTTTGACAATATCGAATATACTTGCGCCAAGTACTTTGCGTATTCCTATTTCTTTTGTTTTCAGTTCGGCGGTGAAAACTACCAGACCGAAAAGACCAAGACAGGATATTACTACGGCGATGATGGAAAATATACCGAATAACCTGTTGGCGCGTATTTCCGACAGATACAGATGGTTGAAGGCGTCGTCCATGAAACTGTATGTGAAGGCATAATCGGGATTGTAGAGGTTCCACAGGCGTTCAATCGCTGCTATGGCTTGAGTGGCGGCGCCCGAACGGACGCGTATATAAAGATTCGAGAACATTTCAGGTTCGTAGTACATCACGAAAGGTCCTATTTCGTGATGCAGACTTCTGAAATGAAAATCCTTGACCACGCCCGAAATACGCCTATCGGTTCGGTCTACCCATTTGCCAACGGGGTCGGTTATAGCCATCATTTTTACGGCTGCTTCGTTGAGAATGTATTGCCGCTCGAATATGGGGGTTAAGTTGTCGCCGTCAACCAATGTTAGACGCATAACACGCAAAAACGACGTATCTATGCGCATCTGAAAGTGCATCAGACCCGATTCGCCCGTTTTGCCTTCCCAATTGCCGAAGCCATTTCCATCGGCTACATCCATGATATTGGCGCTTGCCGCTGTCACGCCCACGATAGAGGCTTGCTGTTCCAGTTCGGCTTTTATGGCGTTGTAGTGTCCGCTCATGTTGAGCATCGGACATATCAGCATCTGCTCGCCGTCATATCCCATATCCTTATTGCGAAGGTATTTTATTTGCGCTGTAAGAACAATCGTACCAGCAATCAAAGTTGTAGACGCCACAAATTGCGTCACAACAAGCGTTTTGCGGAAAAGAGCGCTTCCGTGTTTCGTTTTGACGGCTTGAACAACATTTGACGGCTTGAACGACGCCAGCAGATATGCTGGATACATTCCCGCAAGGACAACGGCTGCCACAAACATGGCGATGTATACCAACCAAATGTTGAGGTCGAACAGCCCGACAGTAATTTCCTTGCCCGACAAAGGATAGTAAGCCGGCGACATCCAACTGTTCAGTATAAGAGCAAAATATATTGCAATGACAAACATTACCACCGCCTCGCCGATTAGTTGAAGGAACAGTTGCCATTTTTTTGCGCCTATAACTTTCTTTAGTTCTATTTCGCGTCGGCGTTTGGAAGCCCTTGCCGTAACCAAATTTACATAGTTGATGCAGGCGATAACGAAAATAATAACGGCTATCCACTGAAACAGTCTAACTGTTTTTATTCCGGCAGGCTCGCCGTTGAGCGTATAAAGGTGCAAATTAACTAACGGTTGCAACAGAAACCAACGAAAAGTTTGCCACACTTCCGACTGTTTTCCGTAGAGTTGTTGCGCTATGTAATCAACGTCAGTTCCCGGTTTCACTCTGATGAACGAAAAAAACTCTGTGGCTTCCCAAATGTTCATTACCTGATTGGAAAGCGATGCGGTGTCGATGGCAAACGAACTGATTAAATCGACGTTTGCCATGTGCAGATAAGTGTTTTTGGGTATATCCTTCATCACAGCCGTTATGTGTGCTGTACGACCATCGTCGAGCGCAACGGTTTTTCCGATGGGGTCTTCTTTTCCGAAAAGTTCGGCTGCCAGACGTTCACTGACAACTACATCGGCAGGATTACGCAACGGATTGTCTCTGTTGCCCTTAACGATGGGAAAATTGAAGAAATCGAAAAATGTAGAATCGACATAATAGCAGAATATCGAAGATGTTTTGACGTCTTCATATCGCAAGAATCCGACATTCCAGTTTCTGATTCTGCAAAAGTCTTCAACAGCGGGGAAATCCTCTTTGGCAGCGGGCGCAAACGGTCCGGGCGACAGTTGCACATACATTTCATTTCCTTCGACGTTGAAATGAGTGACAGCCAAGTAAATATTTTCGGCGTCGCAATGAAACCTGTCATAACTTCTTTCGTCCTGCACCCACAAAACGATGAAGGCACACGTTGCCAAACTCAACGCCAACCCTGCAATATTAACGATTGAATACACGCTGTTGCGACTTAAACTGCGAATGATTATTCTGATATTTCTGAACATGGAGTTATGATTTTTGATTTTCGATTGATTCAATTATTCAATTAATCACAATTCATAACTGTTTATGCTAAAATCAAATTTGCGTCAATTTGCAACTGCTTGTGCAACTTTTGCGCTATTTTGAACGTTGGGGTGCATTTTCCTGACAGGATTTCATTAATACGTGAAACGCTGATACCCAGCATTGCG
>Ga0099364_10002600_pt1 | contig 28685 bp, 21 predicted proteins | sample TergutTh196P3_FD_73070 | JGI IMG/M metagenome (GOLD analysis project Ga0099364, IMG submission 73070) | Microcerotermes parvus P3 segment gut microbial communities from Pointe-Noire, Republic of the Congo - Th196 P3 | ecosystem: Host-associated > Arthropoda: Insects > Digestive system > Gut ... | reverse complement strand
CCCGACCAGGCATTATGTCGAGGACTATTTGTCGTGTTTGACCAAAAATGTTCGTCATGTCCGTCAAATTTTTCTAAAAACTTAAAATATACGCAGATCAATTCGGTAATAATCGTGTCATGTGCGGCGGCGCAAGTAATCAGGGCGAACAAAACTGTTTGCCAACAAGCCGCAATGACAGGTTGACCCCGAGTTATCGCAGTGATGTGGTTGGCTTCCGTTTGGTTCTCATTCCTTAGTTAGTTTATTAACAAGATATCTATTTCGACAATAATCTTCTCGGCAGGTTCTCGCTATTGTCATCGTTGTTGATAAATGATTCGTAGTTTTCAGGGGTAATTATCGAAATCTCAGCATTCGGGTACGCCCTCGAAAATGTCTTACTTACGCGCGCTTTTTTTGTTTTGCTCCATTTAAACTCAAAAGCGCGCAAGACTCCGTCTTCTTCTTCAATATAATCAACTTCTTGATGCTCTGTTGTGCGCCAAAAATAACGCTGCATCCATCGTTCATTGTTGTGTAAAAGTTTAAGCCGTTCAGAAATAAGGAAATTTTCCCACAAAGCGCCTGTATCGGTTCTGGTCTCTATAGCTGAAAGGTTGCTGATAAGGGCATTACGTATACCGTTGTCGTAAAAGTAAATCTTTCGCGATTTGGAAAGCTCCGAGCGTAGATTACGGGAAAAACTGTTTAGCCGAAACAATACGAAAGATTGCTCCAACAGAGTAATGTATTTTTCTACTGTGGCAATGTTCATCCCTACAAGACTGCTTAATTCGTTGTACGAAACCTTACTTCCTACCTGATATGCCAACGCTTGCAAAAGTTTTACTATTTTATCCGGTTTTTTTACCCCTTCTATAAGCAACATGTCCTTGTATAGAAAATTTTGGATAAGGTTTTGCAATATCTTTTTAGCATCTTCGGGATGCATGACCACATCAGGATAGTATCCGAATATCAAACGATAGTACAAGAGTTGTCTTTCTTCACGAAGCGAATGATAATTTGCCGTCTCCGAAAAAGACAGGGGATAAAGCCTGTATTCAAATGTTCGACCCATCAGCGATTCATTGAGTTGATTGGATAACTCAAAAGCGGAACTGCCTGTAACTAACAACTGAATGTTTTGAAGGTGGTCAGTAATCAATTTCAGACTTAAACCCACATTCGGTAATCGTTGCGCTTCATCAATAATGAGATACTTTACACCGGCAAGTTCGGTCTTGAGTCGTGTTATTGTGGGGTTTTCAAACATTTTTTGTGTTTCCAATTCATCGCCTGTCAACCATAGAGTATGTTCCCACTTTTCCGATAACGCCCGCAATAAGGTCGTCTTGCCGACTTGCCTCGCACCCATTATTACGAGCGCTTTTTGTTTGCCCAAATCATTTTTAAGCAACTTCGATATTTCACGTTGTATCATCTTATGTTCTATTTTTCCGGCAAAAATACTATATATTTTTATTACAATCGAATTTTATTGCCTTTTTTTTATATTACGATCGAATTTTATTGTCTTTGATTATATAATTCTCCCATAAGGGAAAGAAGATTAAACTGACTAATACTTTTGTCAATGAGAGGTTACAAGGTTATGCTTGACTTCGATTTGGACTTTCAGTATGGCATTGAAACAAGAGTTCTAAAACAAGCCGTAAGGCGTAATTTAAAACGATTTGAGGGTGATGACTTCTTGTTTGAAGTAACGAAAGATGAACTTTCAAGATCACATTTTGTGACCTTGAACAAAGCCCGTGGTATGAATATCAAATATAACTCCTTTGCATTTACCGAATTAGGTGTGGCCATGTTGAGTAGCGTGTTACATTCGGATACCGCCATAGAGATTAACCGTAATATTATGCGCGCATTTGTCGCTGTACGCCAACTTTTACAAAACCCGGTAATCCATGAAGTAAAGGAACTTCAAAATGATGTCAATCAGTTAAGGCAATATGTTGATGATATTTTAGCCGACCAGAACGAAATCAACGAAGATACGCGCATGGAATTACATTTGCTACAGGAATCATTAGCCGAATTACAGGTAAGCAACAAACCAAATAAACAGCGCAAGCCTATCGGATTCATTAAACCATCTGATAATGTTTGAATTGACTCCGGATGAATGGAATGAACTGGTCACAAATTGTGACCACATGCCGGAAACGATGAAACATAGCTACATCCCTCCTTTGAATTGATTTATTTTCCGAAAACGTTTTCTAATTCGATCATTTTCGTGACCTCACGAAAATGATCATCCACATTGATACCCTGCGTTTTACAGGAATCTGCCGCACGATGAACGGCGATAATAAAAATGAGCGATTTTAAAATATTTTCAAAATAGAAAATCGTTACACAGCAGGCTCAAAAAAACAAAGAGACGCGGCCATGCCGTGTCTCTTTGTTCTCTACATTGATACCCTCTTCCCGGATTAGAGGTATCGTCTTGGCATCCGGCCTTGTCGCGCAAATCTCCTGACGTCGTTTATATTCGCTGTAACTACAACTTCGTCTAAATAGATAATGCTTTCTTCCATTTCTACCGTTCCGACATCTACGCTTGTCGTGCCGTCGGTAATCTGCAAAGGCTGATATACCGGTTCAAAACCGATATACGAAACAAGTAAAAGATACGTCCCTTCTGAGACGTCATTTAATTCAAAAGTGCCGTCGATCCCGGCAGCTACCTCGGCTTGCATGGTACTGTCACTGCTCGAAAGTAAACGCACTGTCGCGTCTTCAAGGGCTTCATTACTTGTGCTTTCAACTACTGTTCCTTTTATTTCCGCTGTGTTTTGTTGGGCCTTTGCAGGCGTAAATAATAAAGTAAAAAGGATAATACCTATTAAAACCAACCGATCATTTTTTCTCATACAAAAAAAAGTTAAATTTAATAATCAATTAGACGAGTTGGATGTTAAATCGTTTAATTAGTCAGTTAAATTTATGAATTATTAACATTATGGTTTGCGCGCTGAGTTTAGATTGCTTCGAACCTGCCAATGACGAGTTTTCTAAACTCATCAATATCAGCATGTTTGACTAATGCAACGGCAGGATGCCGTTGTTACATTTTCTTACCAATGACATCTGGGTACGCTGAATTGCTGTCTTCCTTCTTCCTTTGAAGCATTTGGGAATTTCATAGTTTTGATGTATGTTTGCAGGTAAAATTTTTCAATATGTATGTTCTTATCGCCTTAGCGCTTTATTTTTCGTTGCTTGTGCTGATTTCTTTTCTGACTGGACGCAACCGATCTGACAGTCAGTTTTTTCTGGGTGGACGCCGCTCTTTGTGGTACGTGGTGGCGATTGGGATGGTTGGCTCGTCGGTGTCAGGTATTTCGTTGGTATCGGTACCCGGGATGGTCTTAGAGGCGGGATTCTCTTATTTGCAAACGGCGCTGGGATTTGTCGCCGGCTATGGAGTGGTGGCTTTCGTGTTGTTGCCTTTGTATTATAAAATGAACCTGACGTCTATTTACGGCTACCTTGAAAAACGATTCGGACAGCGGACACACCGCACCGGCGCTTGGTTTTTTGTTGCATCGAAAACGATTACTTCGGCTACTAAACTGTATGTAGCCGCGTTGGTATTACATCGTTTTGCGTTTGCGGAATGGGGAGCGCCGTTGTGGGTTACGGTGGTGGTGTGTGTGCTTATGATTTGGATTTATACATTTCGCAGCGGTATCGGTACGATTGTATGGACTGATGCGCTGCAAACCGTCGTTCTTTTTGCATCTATTATCCTGATGCTATTTCAAGTAACCCAATCGTTGAACCTATCATTTTCGGAAACAATCCAAACGATTCGTGACAGTCCGTTGAGCCGCACTTTTGAGTTCGACTGGATGAGCGACCGTAATTTCTTCAAGCAATTTTTCAGCGGGGTGTTTATCGTGGTGGTGATGACGGGGCTTAGTCAGGATATGGTACAAAGTACGCTTTCGTGCCGTACAGTCCGGGAGGCGCAGAAAAATATGCTATGGTATGGCACGGCTTTTGTGCCTTTCAACCTGCTACTGCTCTCGCTTGGCGTGCTGTTAGTGGTTTTTGCCGGACAAACAGGCGTCGCCCTGCCGGAGAAAGCAGACGAAATCGTGCCGATGTTTGCTTCAGGAATGTTGGGTAAAACGGTGTACTTTTGTTTTATTATCGGCATCATTGCTGCGACTTTTAACAGTGCGGATTCGGCGTTGACGGCGATTGTCACTGCTGTTTATGTTGATATTCTGAAAAAAGGGCGCGATCGATTGCCTGATATCCGGAACGTAAATAAGCCGGGAACTGAAATAAAAGCATCGTATAAACAACGTAATCTCCTCTATTTCGCTGTCTGTGTGGCGTTTGTTCTTATCGTCCTTGCTTTTGATCACATCGGAAAGCGAAGCATTATCGACTTGTTGTATATGATTGTGGGTTATGCTTATGGCCCGTTACTCGGGTTTTTCGCTTTCGGACTGCTGACCCGACGGCAGGTAAACGACCGCATCACCCCTTACATTGCACTTGCTTCCCCGCTCCTCACTTTCCTCATTGATGCCGCCTGCCGACATTTCTTTGGATATCAATTCGGATACGAACTGCTGATGTTGAACGGATTGATTGCCTTTGGAGGATTATTTCTCAGCAGGAACTAATGCTCAAATTTCGTTTCATCCTTCAATTTTTCCATCAGGTTAAATACAATAGGGCATACTTTACAAGAGCTTATCATTCCCATCAAACGGGTAGTAAACTCTTTTTTCTGGGTATTAGGGTAACTTTTACATTCTAACGGTCGATTTGCAAAAATACTGCAACGTTTCTCCACCAAGTAACGGCAAGGTATTGCTTTTAAATATATTTCATCAAAATCGGTTTTTTCACAATATTTGTCCTGGTAGCTTTCAGGCGTCATATTTTCCATACGAGCCAATACCATAATATCTTCCGGATGCAGTCTCGCTTGTAGCACACTGCAACAATTAGCGCAAAGCGTACAGTCAATTTGTTGGATCATTTCCAAATGGAGGCGTTGTACGATTCTATCAATTATTCGATCGTCTTTCCCTTTTAGGAATGCTCGAAAACGATAATTTTCGTCCTCTCTGATAGATGCGAGGTGTTTAATTTTCAATAAATCTTTCTCAATCATGGCGTAATCTTTTTTATTTGTTTATAATGATTTTTCAAGCGCAAAGATAAACTTTTATTATAACAAAACGCCTATTGTGAAAAAAAAATTTTCTTTTTTCAAAGATGATTTGGTATCTTTGCAAAAATCTGCCGCATGAATAGGATATTTTGGTTATTAATATGTTTACTGGCGTTTGAGCAAGGGGCGTTGTTTTCGCAGACTATCCGGTTTTACTCTTCTGACGGAGAACTCTCCAGCAGTTTGATTAACTCGATTTATCAGGACAGGCGAGGGTTTATCTGGGTGGCTACGCAGGATGGATTGAATTGCTTGGATGGGCACGCTATCACTGTGTACCGTCACCGGCAGAATGATTCAACAAGCCTGAAAAACAACTATGTACGCGCACTTTTTGAGGATTCGTCGGGAAGTTTCTGGGTGGGTTGCATCAACGGGTTGCAACGTTATGACCGTAATTCGGATTCGTTTCAGGAGATACTTCTCTTCAAGGACGACGGGACAAGGGCTTTCCCACATTTTTCGTCTATCATTGAACGTGCTAACGGCGAGATATGGATGTCGACGTCCGGAACGGGTATCATCACTTTCCGCAAAGGAAGTATGCATTACAGCAACGAAGCCAATCTCAACGACCGGCTGTGCAGCCTTTTTCTGACCATGCTTTTCGAAGATTCGAAGGGACGTATCTGGGCAGGGTCGGAAAACAACGGACTAAGTATCTTCGATCCGACAAACAGCGATATGTTGTATTTCCCGGAATTGGTAAGTCAAATAGGCCGGCAGACGGTTTATGCTTTTTGCGAGGATGAGAACCGAACGATTTTCATTGGGACGTCGGACGGGTTGTATACTTTTGACAGTGAGGACATGTTGTATCATGTGCCATACAGTCGGCAGGGACAGAATTTCCCGGTGCGTAGCCTTCATGTACGTAGCGATGGGCGGATATTAGCCGGAACAGACGGGAACGGGTTCAAGGTTTTTAATCCTATAACCCGTCAATTGGATGATTATGAACTGATGTTTACGCCATTTGATTTTTCGAAAACAAATGTGTTGTCTATCGTTGAAGATGACCATAAGAACATGTGGGTTGGCGTTTTACAAAAAGGATTGCTTTTTATTCCGGGTAGCTCGAATAAGTTCAGATATTATGGTTACAAATCGTTCGACAGCAATTTTATTGGCTCCAATTGTGTGATGTCAATATGCAAAAGCAGCGACAACCGGCTTTTGGTAGGGACTGATAACGATGGCCTGTATGTCATCGACTTACATAATCAAACGACAAAACATTATTTGAATACGGGTCAGTCGGCCGAATCGGCGCCGGGCACAGTGGTAAGTATTTTAGAAAAAAGCGACGGTACGTTCTGGTTGGGTTCGTATATGAACGGGCTGGCGCGCGTTGACCTCAACACCGGCAAGTGTATCTATTATCCAAACAACCTCGGCAGACATCCTGCAAACGACAAGGTATATGCGATAGCTGAGGCAGCCGACGGTAAGCTGTGGGTCGGGACTTATGGCAATGGTTTTTTCCGGTTCGACCCCTCTACGGGATTGTATGAGAAGCATTATTTCCAACAAACCCCCGATACCGTCGCTCAATTGAGCAATAACTGGATCAACGATATGGTTTTCGACAAGCTGGGACGGCTGTGGATAGGCACCTACAAGGGTGTAACCTGTTTCGACCCGCAAAACGAAACGTTTGTGAATTATTACGAAGACCCTGACGGATTGCCCAGTAATGTTGTATCATCGATTTTGTTGGGAGGCGACGATATGATATGGTTGGGCACCGATGGCGGGTTGGTTTGTCTGAACCCGGCCACCGGTCAAATCAAAACGTATACTACTGCCGACGGTTTGTCGGGTAATATGATATGCGATATTGTGAGCGACGCACAAAACAACATTTGGGTGAGTACCTACTCGGGTATTTCCAAACTTTCGCTCGAACATAACAGTATTGTAAATTACTTTGCTTCGGATGGTCTGCAGGGGAATGAGTTTAAGAAAGGCGCCGGTTTCAAGGCGCGGGATAACGAGATTTTTTTCGGAGGCGTCAATGGAGTGACCTCCTTCTATCCGGAGGAGATATTTCCGGGCGATCATAACCTGAAAGTATTTATCTCCGCTTTTTATCTTTTCGACAAAAAAGTAGCGGGCGGTCAGAAATCGGGTAATATTACGATTATCGACCGCCTGATGCTTGATGCTACCCATATCAACCTGCGCGCCACAGACAATGTTTTCAGTTTCGAGTTGTCGACCCTCCAATTCGAATATTCGGCAAGCGCTCATTTTCGCTACCGGATGGAGAATTTTGACAATACGTGGCTGACTACGCCTACCGGTGTGCGCCGCGTTACCTATACCAACCTCAACGCCGGTACTTATCGTTTTTCGGTGCAGGCCTGCGAGTTTGATAACTGCTCGCCGGTAAAAACCGTCACGATTACCATCCATCCGCACTGGTACCTGAGCAATTGGGCTAAAATGGCCTACTTTCTGTTAGTCCTGTCACTTATCTATGGGGTCTATGCTTTTGTACATGCCCGCATAATTCATCGTCATGAGATGATACAACAGAAACATACCGAGCAAATTAACGAAGCCAAGTTGCAGTTTTTCACTAATATATCGCACGAGATACGAACGCCGATGACATTAGTGATAGGGCCGCTCAGGAAACTGATCTCCGGCGTCAACCCGCCCGATCTACAGAAATCCTACCTGCTTATGTACCGTAACGCCCGACGTATTTTGCGCCTAATCAACCAGTTGATGGATATTCGGAAAATAGACCACGGACAGATGTCACTCAAGTGTCGTGAAACGGATATGGTCGGTTTCATTGTTGATATCCTGCAGGCATTTAATTATATGGCGGAACAAAAGAACATCCGGATCACTTTTAATCACGACATGTCTGTTCTGAAAGTATGGGTCGACCTGAATAACTTCGACAAGGTACTGTTCAATATTTTGTCTAACGCGGTTAAATTCACGCCCAACGGGGGTAGTATAGATGTATCGCTATCCACTGGCGTTGATAATTCGGTGTCGGGCGCTTTGAAAAAATATTATGAGATTCAGGTGCGCGACACGGGTATAGGTATCGACGAGAGCAAAATTGAGCGGATATTCGAGCGTTTCTACCAAATCAACAGCGGACAACAAACCGGCTTCGGTACGGGTATCGGTCTTCATCTGGCGCTTTCATTGGTGCAGTTGTTGCAAGGTACACTCACAGCCCGGAATAATACGAATGGAGAGGGAAGTACTTTTATTGTACGTCTGCCAATGGGTAAAAAACACCTGAGAGCGGAAGAATTGGAGGAAACGCCGCTGACAAACCAGCAACAAACCTTTGTTTATGACGATGATATAGAAATAGGAGAACCCCGACCGGCAAGCCGGGAGCATTTCGGTGAAGATGAGGGAGACCGGCAGCATCGTGCCGGCTTGGACGATGATTACAAAGAAGGACCGTTTGACGAAAAGCCGGTAAAGAAAGAGCCGCGTACAAACTACCGGATCGCACTTGTAGAGGATGAGGTCGATATTCGAAATTACATCTTTGCCGAACTGTCTGATAGCTACCATATTTTAATCGCACAAAACGGAAAGGAGGGACTGTCGCTAATCCTGAAAGAACGTCCCGACTTGGTTATCAGCGATATTATCATGGAGGGCATGGACGGTGTGACGATGTGCCGGAAAATCAAAGCGAATATCAATACCGCTCATATTCCCGTCGTCCTGCTGACGGCCAAAGCCCTGGACGAAGATAAGGTTTTAGGACTTGATGTAGGCGCAGACGCTTACATTACCAAACCGTTCAACCCCGTTATGCTGCAAAAAACCGTGGCCAACCTGCTTGAAAACCGCGAAAGGCTCAAAGGAAAATTTGCCTGCGTTTCGGAAGGCAAGATTGAAAAAATAGAATTGAAGCCGGCTGACGAACAACTGATGGAACGGGTGATGAAAGTAGTGAACGAACACTTAGCCAACACTGAACTGAATGTCGAAATGTTAAGCGCCAAAGTAGGCATGAGCCGCGTGCACCTGCACCGTAAACTGAAAGAACTCACCTTCCAGTCGCCCCATAGCTTCATTCGTTCCGTGCGGATGAAGCAAGCCGCCACGCTTCTATCCCAAAAGAAACTGTCGGTCTCCGACGTAGCCTACGCCGTAGGTTTCGCCACACTGTCCCACTTCTCAAACAGCTTTCACGAGTTCTACGGGATGACGCCAAAAGAGTTTGTCGAATCGACTCCTTAGTCGTTTTTAAATAACAAATGATTCTTAGTAAATAACAAAAGTCCCCCCCCACTTTTCAACATAATCGAAAAAGATGTTTTGAAACATATAAAAAATTCCATTGTATTTTATGAATAATATTTACCTTTGCAGTGAAAAGTTACTAATAAATATTGACATGAATGAAGAACTAACTATGTTTTCAGGCGATTCTTTTGAGGAACAAAGCAAGGACAACGGATATACATACTGGTTTGCTTCTCGCTTAATGTCATTGCTGGGATATGAATCAATGTCATCATTCAGTAAAGCAATAAATAAAGCGATGACTACGTGTAATACGCTTAACATTCCTATACTTGAGAACTTTGAACAAGTGTATTCGTACGTTAAAGGGAAATCAACTTATGATTATAAGTTGTCGAGGTTTGCGTGTTATCTTGTTGCAATGAACTCTGACAATAAGAAAATAGAAGTTGCACAAGCGCAAGCGTATTTTGCCGCATTAGCCGGAGCAGTAACTCATTATCTGGAAGAAGTTAGTAAGGTTGAGAGGCTGGTTGTCAGAGAAGAAATCTCTGACAGGGAAAGAAGTTTATCCGGTGTTGTGAAAAATTCTGGTGTTGAAAACTATGCTTATTTTCAAACGGCAGGATATAGAGGAATGTACAATATGAGTATATCAAAATTACGCGAGCTGAGAAGTATTCCCGATAAAAAGTCGCCCCTTGATTTTATGGGGAAAGATGAGCTTGCGGCTAATTTATTTCGTATAACACAAACCGAATTGAAAATAAAAAATGAAAATATTAAAGGACAAATGAGACTTGAAGTAGCTGCCGAAAACGTCGGAAAAGAAGTCAGAAACACCATGTTAAAAATTAGTAATACCGCTCCTGAAGATTTACCGAAAAGTGAAGATTTAAGCGAAATAAAAAAGGAATTGAAATCGAAAAGCAAAAAAATCAAGCAAATTGACGTTAAAAAAACGGATCATGCGTGAATACGCATGACGATGTGCCGAAAAATCAAGGCAAATGTAAATACCGCTCATATTCCCGTCGTCCTGTTGACGGCCAAAGCGCAGGAGGAAGACAAGGCTTTAGGACTTGATGTAGGCGCTGACGCTTACATTACTAAGTTAAAAACATATCGTATCTTTACAGTGTTTTAAAACCAATAATAAGCATGGGTGAAAATATCAATTCTAATGCAGTGTTTACAAATAAACACTCAGTCATCACAACGGAACTGTCTCTTGTTTCCTTTGTAGAGGATAATTTATTTTTTGTATATTGTCCGGCTTTAGATATAACGGGATATGGCAATAATGAAGAGGAAGCCAAAAAATCATTCGATCAAACGCTGAAAATGTATTTTGAAGATACAATCGACAATAATACACTATTGAAAGATTTGGAACATCACGGTTGGGAGATAAAAAAGCAAAATAAACTAACACCTCCTGACTTTGATGAATGGTTCTCTTGGATGAATGTAGACAAAAAATGGTTGCCAAAACTGTCCGAATCGTTGAAAAATATTGAGATAGACGGTAGTTTGCAAAAGAAGAGTTGGGATGAACAAGTTTCTTTTTTGGTACAATGTTGGATAAGAAAAGACCTGAAAATGAAAAAATCTCAAATCTCAGTCAATAATGAAAACCGACTAAGCCAAAATGAAAAAGCGACCAAGACGTATGAGTCAAATGATACAAGTAAAGACGAAAAAGTGTATTAGTCTGATGAATCAAAAAATACAGATTATCAACAATATGATTCTATTGAAGATGAAGATTTAAGCAGAAAAGGATACAAGTTCATTGAGGGAAACCGACCAAGGTCCTCTGAAATACCGACCAAGTTACCCAATAAAAAACTGAGGTATATCATTATCATTTTACTAATGCTGGACGCACCCTTATCAGTAGACGAGTTGATGGAACTTTTTGAATATAAGCATAAAGATACTTTCAGACAGAATTATATCAAACCATTGATTGCTATTGGTTTTATCACCAAGACTATTCCCGAAAAACCGACCGCATCAAATCAAAAGTATCTGATAACAGAAATAGGTAAACGATTTTTAACCAATCGGATGTCATAATATATGTACCGAATCGGGGCATGAAATATGGTAACTCTCTCGCTCTCACTGATTCGTAATGGCTTCTGGATTGCTTCGCAGGCTCGCAATGACGACACAACGGTTCACGTCATTCCTGATTTGGCAAGTATTGATTGCAAGATTTGTTCGATAAACGCTGTTTGCACATTTTCCATTTCTGACTTGTCGTAAATGAAAAGCAAAAAAATAATGTCTTCGACAATTTCAAAATAAAAAATGATTCTTCCTCCGCCGCTCTTTCCTTTCCCTTTGCTCTTGATAGCTATACGAGCCTTTCGGCAATTAGGGAAAATCTCGTCGCCTATAAACGGATTTTTTTCCAATTCAGACAAGAACGCGAGGTAATCAGCCTTTAATGACGGATATTTTTTATAAAGCCGTTTCAATGACTTTTCAAATTCGGGAGCGACTTCAAAGTTCATGAGCCAATGTGAATGCCGATTTCAATTTACGTTTGCCTTCGCGGGCTTCCTGTACCTCTTGTAGTCCACGACGAATACTCCTGACGATTTTGTCGGCTTCCTTGTACGCAAGATACTTTTTGTATTCCCGACGCGACATTTCAATAGTTATCTTTTCCATATCCTTATGCTAAATTTGTTCTGCAAAAGTAGTTGACATTTTTGAAATTTCCAAATGCTGTTGCGCTAGTTACCAATGATGTTTTTTCCCGTCATTGTGAGAGTCCGATGAAAACGAGTTTCCATACAAAAGGATCAGGAGATGCGGACGGGACGTCCGCGTACCCTGTATCCTAAACATGTTACAAATATGCAACTATATGTTACAAAATAAATTTTGAATGTTACAAATCGGAAAGTAATTGAGACTTTTTTTTGTAACATAAATGACATATTATACGTATTTTTGCAGTCGTTTTATAAATTTTTTTAAAAATCTAAACCTAAAAAATTATGCAATTGAAGTTAATCAATGAAAAAACGTATCACAGGCTGTTTTATGCCTTCCTGATATTGGCGTGTTTGCTTATTGCAAATATGAATGTGTACGCGCAAGGGTTTCAGGTAACCGGCGTGGTGAATGATGAAAACGGTGAATCGTTGCCTGGCGTGAACGTGACGGTGAAAGGGACAACGACCGGTATGGCTACCGATATGGACGGTAATTTTTCTATTACGGTACCGGGCGCCGACGCTGTTTTAGTGTTCTCTTATATCGGTTACAATCCGCAGGAGATACCGGTGGGCGCTCAACGGCGATTTACGGTAACGATGACGGAGATGTCGTCGGCGCTGAGCGAAATTGTGGTTATCGGGTATGGAACGCAACGGAGAGAATCTGTAACAGGTTCGGTAGCGTCTATTCGTGGCGATGCTGTCAGACAGGTGCCGTCGGCTTCTATCTCATCGTCGCTTCAGGGACGGGTAGCCGGCGTGGATATGTCGCAGACATCAACGCGTCCGGGTGCAGAGATGCAGATACGTATACGCGGTACGCGCTCGCTGAACGCCGATAACGACCCGTTGGTCGTGTTGGACGGTATCCCTTTTATGGGCAAACTGTCCGACATCAACCCCTCTACGATCAGAAGTGTTGACATCCTGAAAGATGCTTCGGCAACGGCTATCTATGGGTCGCGCGGTGCGAATGGCGTTATCCTTGTCACTACCGACAAGGGCGATCCCGGACGCAAAGCAACGGTCAGCTACAGCGGTTATTATGGTGCAAAAACCCTTTTCTCCCGGTTCCCGATGATGAATGCGAAGGAATATATTGCATTCAAGAATGCTGCGCAGACCAACGGATCGGCTTATGGCATCAATAACATTGGCGTGGACGAAGATGTCTCGGGCAATACCGATACGGATTGGCAGGACCTGACGTTCCAAACAGGTATGGCGACGAACCATGACATTGGTATTACAGGCGGTGGCGCCGCTAACGCTTACAGCTTTGGCGCAGGATATTATAAGGAATCGACAGTATTACCCGGACAGGAGTATGGCCGTTTTTCACTGCGTGGCAGTTTGGAGCAGGAAATCGGCAGGTTTAAATTCGGCCTGACAACCAAAAATACCTACTCACTCACCGATGGAAATACGAACAACCCGATGTACCAGGTGCTGACGTTGAGCGCACTTGCCAGTCCCTACGATGCTCAAGGTAATCTGCGACAGACGGTTCGACTTGCGGGCGGGGACGAATATCGTAATCCATTGTTACTGAAAGACGCTGGCGATAGCTGGATAGACCGTACCAAAACGTTTGCATCCTATAATAATCTGTTTGGCGAAGTGAAGCTTCTCGAAGGACTAAAATACCGCATCAATATCGGATTGAATTATCGCAAAATCGACTACGGTAATTTTGTAGGCGAAGGTTCGCCTTACAGCGGATTATCAGCCCCGTCAACGGCTGCAGTCGAGAATTCATTGCAGACTAATTGGGCGGTAGAAAATCTGCTGTATTATGATAAAACATTTGCACAAAAACATACTGTTAATGCTGTAGCAATGTATTCAGCAGAAAAAACGGAATATAATTTGTCCCGGATGAGCGCTACCGACATCCCAGCTAACTACATGCAATTCTATAATTTAGGGTTGGCTATCGGCGACAAGGTAATCAATGCCAATAATCAGACTTATTGGGCGCGTGGCCTGATGTCCTATATGGGACGTGTAGCTTATGCGTATGATAATCGTTACATGCTAACGGCTACCATTCGTTCCGACGGCTCTTCGGTGCTGGCGAAAGGCTCGCAATGGCATACTTATTTCGCCCTGTCCGGCGGCTGGAACATCAAAAACGAATCTTTTATGCAGGACATGATGGCTATCGACATCCTGAAACTGAGAGTGGGATATGGTGAAACTTCCAATCAGGCTATCAGCCCGTATGCCACTCGCGGCGGTCTGGGCGTCGTATATTATAATTATGGATCAGCAGCCACTGCCAACCAATACGGTTATTATGTCAACACATTACCAAACAATAACTTAGGATGGGAGTTTTCACGGACGACGAACATCGGTATCGACTTCGGTTTCCTGGACCGTTTTTCAGGCACATTGGAATATTATGTACAGAACACCCGCGATATCCTGCTGCAATTGAATCTTCCGCCCACATCGGGTGTCGACGGTTCTTTTTGGGCGAATATCGGCAAGACGCAAAACAAAGGACTGGAACTCTCGCTCAACGCAACGATTGTACAGGACAATGCCGGCTGGAACTGGGATTTCGGCATTAACATCTACGGTAACCGTAATAAAATTGTCGAATTGGCGTCCGGCGTAGAGAAAGATGAAGGTAACGGCTGGTTTAAAGGTTATCCTATCGACGTCGTTTTCGATTACAAGAAACTCGGTATCTGGCAAACCAACGACCCGATGGGCGATGTGACTGACTATGAAGGTCCAAACGGTAAGACGGGTATGATAAAGGTAGGCTATTACGGCGACTACGACGCCAGTGGAAGGCCTGTACGGGTTATCGGCGCCGACGACCGACAGATACTCGGCAGTATGGAGCCTAAATTCCAGGGCGGTTTTAATACGCGCGTATCTTATAAGAATGTCGATCTGAGCATCGTCGGATTTTTCAAGTCGGGCGGAATGCTTGTAAGTACGCTTTATGGTAACTCAAGTTATCTGAACCTGCTTACCGGGCGTCGCAACAACGTCAAACTCGATTTCTGGACGCCGGACAATCCGACTAACGATGCACCCGGACCAAACCTGATACCCAGTGGCGATAACGTCAAATACTCCTCTACCTTAGCCTATTTCGACGCCTCCTTCCTGAAGATTCGTACCATATCGTTAGGATATAATTTTGAAAGCGCCTTGCTGCAAAAAGCAAGCATCGAAAGGGCGCGTCTTTATATAACGGCGCAGAATCCATTTGTGATGTTCTCGCCTTATAAGAACTATTCAGGCATGGACCCCGAGACTAACTCGCCGGCCAGAGAAAATCAGGCAAGCGGTTACCTTCAGCCGACGCGTCAGTTAGCCGTAGCTTTCAATACGCCGTCTACCCGGTCGTATCTCATCGGATTAAATGTAACATTCTAATAATCAATCATAAATATAGAAAAATATGAAAACTAATTATTTATATAAAATCTGCGGTTGGATAGGAATGATAAGCGTGTTATTGACCGCTTCCTGCGCTGATATACTTGAAGAACAGCCCCGTTCGTCCTTAACGCCCGATTTCTTCCAGACAGAAGCCGGTATCATGGGCGGTTTAACAGCCGTATATTCGCATTTACGCTATTATTACGGGCCTATCGGTGCCATGTATCGCGGTACGAATGGCACGGATGAAGGCACCTGGGGCATCTCACAGGATGGCGGCGGACAGGCAATGGATACCTACGGCACCGCTATCATTTCGACGACAGGCTCGGTTTCCGATATCTGGAATCGCGCGTTCATTTATATTAATACCTGCAACGGGATTATCTCCATTGGAGGCGAAAATGGCATGCCGGCGTCGCTGCTTGCAGAAGCAAAATTTTTCCGTGCGCACGACTATTTCCTGTTAGTGCAGACCTACGGCGGCGTACCGTTAGACTTAGGGTCGGGAGAATTGGAGTTCAATACGACACCTGTGCGTACGACCGTCAGAAACACGGAACAGGAAGTGTATAACGCTATTATTAAGGATTTGACGGAAGCGGTATCCGAACTGCCGGATAACCCGCGACTAACAGGTACAGCCACAAAGACCGCCGCCCGTTTCTTCCTCTCTAAAGTATATCTGACCTACGGATGGTGGCTCGAACGCAACGGTAAAAGCGACCCGGGCGGCAAATCGCCGGCTCAATTGTATCAATTAGCCTATGATATAGCCATTGAAACCATTAGAAACCCTGCTGGCTTTGGATTGGTAGACTATTTCTACGATGTCAATCTGGCGGCTAACGACCGTAACAAGGAGATCATCCTCTATGCCGACCATAACGATAACGTCACATTCAGCGAAAGCGGTAACGCTACTTTCACCGATACGGGCGGCACCGATAGCGGCATGAAAGAGAACCGCTCCAACTTTGCGATGCTGTGTAATTTTGAACAGGCCACAGGCGGTGTCGAGGCCAATATCATCCGTCGTGTGGCGACGCAGGACTTGGGTCGTCCGTGGTCGCGTATCGCACCGACAGCGGGCGCCTTATTGAACACCTTCGCCGACAAAACCTACGATTCGCGTTACGACGGTACGTTCCAGTATATCTACTACGCCAATTTCGATTTGGAAGAGCCGAACACAGAATCCAAGTCGGGCGCCAACGGAATGCGTATTTATCCCGGTGACATTGCCTGGCTATTTTTAGGCGATGATACAGAGCTTCCCAATTTAGTGAACGATGGCGACGGGTTTAACTTGCCGGGACAAGCGTATGCCGTATGGACGCCGTCGTCTATCAACCGGACACGCTATCCGAGCGTCTGGAAATTTGGCCCCGACCGCGCCGACAAATCCAGGGGCGGCCCCTGGAACGCACCTTCCACCCGTCCGTTCCCGATAGCTAAATTCTCGGAACTCTATTTCATAGCAGCCGAAGCGGCCGTGAAAGGCGCCACTACGCAAGGCGGTTACACAGCGCTCGATTTGATAAATGTTATTCGGGCAAGAGCCGGTCAATGGCGCTGGGACAACAACAACCGCGTAGCCAAAGCGGAGGACTTCAGCGCTCAAATGATAGCTGCGACGCCGAACCCGATTACAATCGATTACATCCTTGCCGAACGCTCGCGGGAGTTGTATGCCGAAGGCGGACGCTGGTATGACCTGACCCGTACAGGCAAATTGGAAGAATATGCCGGTAAGTATTATATCTGCGAAAACAGTCCGCAAGAGTTAATAGCTACCGAACATACAAGGGATATCAGGCCCTATCATTACCTGCGTCCCATCCCCCAATCGCAATTAGACCGGATGATCGGTACCGATGAAGAAAAGAAATCTTTCCAGAACCCAGGATATTAATCTCTAAGGCCATCGTCATTGCATGAGTCCGATGAAACTCGTTTTCATCGGACTCTACCAATGACATCCTGGGTACGCGGACGTCCCGTCCGCATCTCCTCTATCCGTTTGTACCAATGACGAAGAAATCAAAATTATTAATATCCGTCTGTTTGTAATTAAAAAATTTCATGTACATTTGTCGCGAACTTTTAATGTACAATTGTGTTTTTATAATAAAAGAAAAATAGTAACAAATTTAATATCAATCATCCCATGAATGTAAAATCAATTTTCATTTTAGTTCTTGTTATCTTTTCCTTTGCCTGTTCCGACCGGCAATCGAAAAAAGTTTCCGTATTTGACACACGCGCACGCGAGTTATTGGCTCAATTGACACTCGAAGAAAAAGTATCGTTGATGACCAATCAGTCTACAGGCGTCGAAAGGTTAGGTATCGCACCCTACGACTGGTGGAACGAAGCATTACACGGGGTCGCACGCGCCGGACAGGCAACTGTCTTTCCGCAGGCTATCGGGCTGGCGGCAACATTCGACGACCTTGCTGTGTATGAAATGTTTGATATGGTTTCCGACGAAGCCCGCGCCAAACATCATGATGCTGTCAAAAATAACGATTATAGCCGGTACAAGGGGCTTACTTTCTGGACGCCTAACATCAACATATTCCGCGACCCGCGCTGGGGACGGGGGATGGAAACGTATGGCGAAGACCCCTATCTCACCAGTATGATGGGTATGGCCTGCGTACGAGGGCTTCAGGGCGACCCTTCTGCAAATTTTAATAAAACGCACGCCTGCGCAAAACATTATGCCGTACACAGCGGACCGGAATGGAACCGCCACAGCTACGACGCTAAAAACATTTCCCAACGCGACCTGTGGGAGACATACCTGCCGGCTTTCAAGGCATTGGTAGTAACAGCCGGCGTAAAGGAAGTGATGTGCGCATACAACCGTTTTGAGGGCGAACCGTGTTGCGCCAGTAATACCTTGTTAGTTGATATTCTGAGAAATAACTGGGGATTTGACGATATTATATTGTCGGACTGCGGCGCTATCAATAACTTCTTTACAGCAGGACGTCACGAAACGCATGAGAATGTCCGGACAGCCGTTGCCGATGCAGTAATCACCGGTACCGACCTCGAATGTGGCAATACATACAGGGCCTTAGTCGAGGCGGTAAAAGAAGGATTGATTACCGAAGAGCAGATTGATGCATCCGTATTTCGTTTGTTACGCGCAAGGTTTGAGTTAGGTTTTTTTGACGACGACGATATGGTATCCTGGTCGAGCATACCGATGAGTGTGGTCGAATCCGAAGCGCACGTTGCCAAAGCGTTGGAAATGGCGCATAAAACGATGGTATTGTTAAATAACAAAAATAACACGCTCCCGTTGTCGAAAAACTTAAAAAAAGTGGCTGTCATGGGGCCGAATGCCAACGATTCGGTGATGTTGTGGGCTAACTACAATGGTTTTCCTACCCATACGGTTACTATCCTGGAAGGTATCCAATCAAAATTGCCTGCAGATGCTATCATCTATGAAAAAGCATGTGATTTAGTTAATAATCAGGTTTTTACAAGCCGTTTTAACAATTGTGCCTCTGAAGGAAAAGCAGGCTTCAAAGCCACATTTTGGAATACAACGGATTTTTCGGGTAATATTGTAGCCACAGCCAATATAGCTAATCCGTTCACATTCAACACGGGCGGCAGCACCGTTTTTGCGCCGGGCGTCAACCTGAATGATTTTTCAGCCCGGTTTGAAGCCGTTTATACAGCGTCAAAAACCGAAGACATCGTTTTTCAATCTTCTGCCGCCGACGGGTTCAAACTGTTCATTGACGGTAAAATAGTATACGAACAAACCCGCCCGACATTTGGCCGGTCTGCTACACCTAACGAATATGTCCTGAAAACCGTACAGGGCAGACAATACCGGTTACGGATTGATTTCTTCAAGGGAGAACGGGGTAATGCCATATTGAATTTCGACCTCGGTAATAAGACGGAAGTAGATTACGACGGTATGGCCGAAACGGTGAAGGACGCCGATGTCATTATATTTGCCGGCGGTATTTCGCCTGCGGTTGAAGGCGAAGATATGCGTGTCGAGTTGCCGGGTTTCAGAGGCGGCGACCGCACCCATATCGATATGCCACAAGTGCAGTTGAACATGTTACGGGCGTTGAAAAAGTTAGGCAAGCCTGTTGTATTTGTTTTATGTTCCGGTAGCGCAATCGCTTTGCCCGAAGAGGTAGAACTCACCGATGCCATTTTGCAGGCATGGTATGCGGGACAGGAAGGCGGGACAGCCGTAGCAGACGTTCTTTTCGGCGATTACAATCCCGCCGGCCGCTTGCCGGTCACGTTCTATGCTTCAACCGACCAACTGCCCGACTTCGAAGACTATGACATGTCCAAGGGGCGCACCTATCGTTATTTCAGAGGCAAACCACTGTTTCCTTTCGGTCATGGGCTTAGTTACACCACTTTCCAATACGAAAAAGCCGGTTTGAACAAAAAAAGCATAGGCAGGAACGAAAGCCTTTCGCTCAACATAACGCTGAAAAATACAGGCCAGCGCGATGGCGACGAAGTAGTGCAGGTGTATGTCAGGAACCTGCAAGACCCCGCCGGACCGCTCAAAAGCCTCCGGGCGTTTAAGCGGGTCAACATAAAAGCCGGCGCTACCGAACAGGTGCAATTCAAGTTGCCGCCCGCGACATTTGAATTTTTCGACCAGCAATCCAATGCAATGATTGTCAAACCGGGGAAATATGAGCTTCTGTATGGAGGCTCCTCGGATGATAATGCGTTGAAAATTCTGGAAATACAGGTAAATTAATTAGGAATTTTTAAAAATATATTGTTATGGAAAGAAAAGTGAGTTTATCGCGCAGGGATTTTTTAAGGACTTCGGCTATTGGAGTAGCCGGAGCATTTGTAGCGCCTATGATTGTGCCTTCATCGGTTTTTGGGGCGAATGCGCCCTCTAACCGTATTCTTGTTGGCGCTATCGGATGTGGACGACAGGGACGCGGTGTGATGATGGGCATCATGAGAAATGCCGATACGCGTATTACTGCAGTATGTGACCTCGATTCGGTACGTCTCGCTGAGGCGAAACAACTGACAGAATCGACTACTGAACGATTCCTCAACACCCCTCATACAGGAGTCAGGATGTACGACGATTACCGCGAGTTAATCGCTAATAAGGAAATCGATGCCGTTATGATAGCCACGCCCGATCATCAGCACGCGCGTCTTGCTATTGACGCCGCGTGGGCAGGGAAAGATATCTATCTCGAAAAACCGACTTCTCTTACGGTCACGGAAGGACGCAAGATGAGTAACGCCATGCATGCCTCCGGTCGTATCTTGCAGATAGGCAGCCAGCAGCGATCGAATAAAGAGTTTCGCCGCGCCTGCGAATTAGTGCGCAGCGGTCGTATAGGACAACTTAAAACCATTGAAGTCAGGCTTCCGGGCGATCCGCCGGGCGGAGACCCCAACCCCATGCCGGTTCCAAAGAATTTGAACTATGACGCATGGCTTGGTTCTACGCCTGATGTCCCCTATACGGTAGACCGTGTACATCCACAGACGAAAGCGGATGGTACAGCCAATTATGACCGTCCCGGCTGGTTGCGTTGCGAACAATTTGGCGCCGGCATGATTACCGGTTGGGGGTCGCATCATTTCGATATCGCCCATTGGGCGATGGATACGGAGTTTACCGGCCCGATACAAATTTCGGCTACGACGACCTTCCCTGCTCTCGGTTCAGGTCTGTGGAACGTACACGGCCCTTATCAATCCGAGATGCTATATGCAAACGGTGTGATTGTAAAGGGTATGGAAGAAGGACCGAACAAACCTAACGGACTGCTATTTACCGGTACCGAAGGCTGGATATTCGTATCGCGCGGCGGCGAGCGTGTCACCGAAAGCGATCCTGTCAAAATTGATTCCGGAGGACAGGAGAGAGGCCCGCTCAGCGCTTCAAACCCGAAGATATTAAGCGAACTTACCGACGACGATGTTCATCTCTATGTGTCTGAAAACCATACCCGTAACTGGCTTGATTCAGTTCGTTCACGCGCGCTTAACATCACACCCGCTGAAGTAGCCCATCGTTCCTGTACGGTGTGTTTGCTGCAACAAGTCGCCATGCACCTGCAACGAAAACTGTATTGGGACCCAAAAGCCGAACGTTTCATTAATGACGAAGAAGCCAATCGCTGGCTATCGCGCCCCGAACGCACCCCGTACCAAATTAGTTGACTTCCCGTCCGCATATCATGTGTCTACTCCGAAAAGGCGTTTTTCTCTTACCGCAAAGAGCGCAAAGGTTTTTCGCAAAGAACGCAATTTCCTATTTTAATCACACCCAAGCGTTTATGAAAAAACGCTTAATTCATAATTCACCCAAGCAATAATGAAAATTTACCCATTAATTAATCATTAATCATTAATCATTAATCATTAAACCATTAATCATTAATCATTTTTTTCTTATGAAAAGTTTTTTTTATTTAGTATTGTTTTTGTTAGCCACTGTAATTATTCAGGCGGCGCCTAAACCATTGAATAAAGTAAAAATCAGGGTTGAAGCGGGCGGGGTGGCGCGTCAAAATACGATTGTTACGTTTGATATCACTTCGTATGCACCTGTCCCGGCAGGTTCGCAACTTATTGTGAAGACGGCTGACGGAAAGACTTGTCCCAGCCAGATAGAACAATGTCCTGAAACTAAAACAGTTAAACTCTATTGGCGCATCGACGGACAGATGGCCGAAAATGAAATCCGAAATTTCACCATCGAGATAGTACCCGCTACCACCTCAATATCAGCAATGGATATTGAGAAAGACAGAATCGGAAATCTCGTTTTGAAGATGAACAGGAAGGAGGTATTAAGATACAACACCGCTCCTCCGTTACTCCCCGGCGGCGTCGATGCAGCTTACCGTCGCAATGGCTTTATTCATCCCGCATGGTCGCCTGCCGGTAATGTACTCACGAACATTAATCCTACCGACCACTGGCATCACTACGGGATTTGGAATCCATGGACATTGATAGAATATGGCGGGCAGGAATATGATTTGTGGAATCTGGGCGACAAGAAAGGAACTGTCCTCTTCGATTCGCTCTATCATGCTACTGCCGGAAGTCTTTTTGCTGACATCTTAGTCCGTCACCGTCATATCATCTTTGAGCCACAAAAAGAGCAGGTTACAAATCAGGTATGGGGCGTTATGCGTTTTACGCCCAAGCATGAAAAGGTCATCATGGACGAATTGCAGGATATACGCGTGTGGAACGTCGAAGAAGGCGTTTTCGTTTGGGACCTTGATTTCAGTCTTTTCCCATGTACCGCGTTGCCGGTTATTTTGAAAGAATACCGTTACGCCGGTTTCGGGTGGCGCGCCACACCCGACTGGACGAAAGAGAATTGCGAGATGATGACCTCCGAGGGCAAGTCACGACCCGAAATAGATGGCACGAATGCCCGTTGGGTCTATGTCACAGGCATGAGTCCAAAAGGGAAATCGGGTATCTTGTTCATGGCCTCTCCGGGAAACCATAATTTCCCTGAGCCGTTACGTATTTGGGACGAGACACAGAATGGCGGTCGCGGAGATGCCTTTATCAACTTCGCCCCAACTAAAAACGAAGACTGGATACTCGAACCGGGTAAACGTTACGACTTCCGTTACCGTATGTATGTCTTCGACGGCGACATTACCCCGGCCAAAGCCGAAGCTATCTGGAAAGACTATGCAACGCCGGTAAAGGTGGAAAGGTAAGAAAGGTTGAAAAGGTAGAAAGGGTGGAAAGGGTTGAAAAATTCATGCTGCATATTTTGATAAAGGAGTTTTTTTATGTAAGTTTGCAGCCCAAAATGAAGCAAAAATGATGACTCAAAAGCAAAAGTTGGCGGTACTGTATCTTTTCAATAAAGCCTTATTAGAAGATAAACCGTTTGGGGAATACTATATCAACGAATTGTTGAAATTCGGCGTCGTATGTAATCCCCATACTGATATTGAAGTTGTGCTTCAATATGTTAGAGAAAAGAAACTGAATCCTAACGTTACTTTCTACAAAACGATTGAAGACGTGATAGGGAAAACGCGTTTAGCTTTGTTCGTTGACCAGATTTTTCATTATCTTTCAACTTATGGAACTGATTTTAAAGGTGTTCCATTCATTGTAAACGATACGCCAGTGGACATTTCGCAAACGATTATCCTCGACGTCATATCGGAGAAGGAGGCTTTGGAAAGATGTCAGAACATGTTGTATGCAGGCGTCGCCTTGTCGCAGGAAACACTTGAGTATATTTTGACGGTACTCAACAACAATTTCATAATCGATAACATCAAAAATAAAGAAGCGCTTTGCATGATTTGTGTCAGCAACGATATATACCCTGAAAACACGGAAGATACCGTTCGCGTCTTGATCTACAAAGCGACAGGCAAAACGCTGTTAATCAAGGACAAAGAAACTTTAATGAGAATTTCGGAATCGAACACGATTATTCCGGTCGAATTGGCTGAAAAACTATCGGAGGTGTTTTTTCGCTTCAAAGATATTTTTATCTCGTTCAAAAGCAATCCGTTAAACAAACGCACAGTCAATAGAATCAGAAAGTTAGCAAAGAAAAATCACAAGCCTTTCATCCCTGCATTTTGGTCGACTGTTCTGTCGGAACCTAAAGATATCTCCGTTATTGAAAAGAAGGCGGAAGAACTCAACAATTTCAAGAAAATAAGCATTTTAAACGCTATCCTGCTAAATCTTTATAACGATTCGTCGATTAAACCCTACGTGATACGCAACGGAAAATTGTGGATTCAAACGCCGTTTGATAACAATCCGGGTACGGATAAAACAGCCTATTTACAAAAAGTATTCGATCTCATTTATGGGTCGCTTATCCAATCCGTCACCAAAAACCGGTGTGAAATCACGTTACCCGAAAACCTGACGCTCATAGCGCCAACATCCGAGAAGAATTTCATGGGTGAGATACCACTTTATTCGTATGTAGCATTAAAAAACAATGCCGTCATCGGTATTTATTGGCGAGGTAAAGACGGCGCAACTGATTTGGATTTGTCGATGATTGACATCAAGGGTTCAAAAATCGGATGGAACAGCGACTATTACGACAATAATAAATCATTCGTTTATTCAGGTGATATGACCACAGCCAACCCCGAAGCGACCGAACTGTTATACAGAAAAGAGGAAAGCGATGTCGAAGGGATAATCAAAGTCAATCCATTCAATAGCCGACCGGAAGCTAAATACAAAGTGTTTTTTGCGCTGGAACCTATTTCAAAAATGAAGAAAAACTACATGGTTCACCCCGAAAATATCACCTATCAATACGACGATACCATTTCGGAGGAAAAAATATTAGGCGTCTTCGCAGATAACAAGTTTATTTTCTGCAATTTCCGAGCACAAAACCGGCGTGTTTCCGAGCGAAGCATCACCGACCTGCAACTGGATTACCTGAAACGAACACACGGTCGATTATTGACGTTAGAAAAAATACTCACAGATGCAGGCTTTACGATTTCAAAATCAAAAGATTGCGTTATGAGCAAAGATAATGTATTAAAATGCTTATATAATGATATTTACATAAAAAATTAAAGGCTAAAAGAGTTCCTCAAAATTTGGTTAATTTTACTCTTCGCCTTTTTATAAAACAGTAGAAAACAGAGCCAAAGACTAAGAAAGTTCCTCAATTATCGACTTTATGCGCACATTTACTTTTCGTCTTTGGGTCTGTTTTTCTCTGTTTGACATCAATTAAATGCGAATAGATTGTGTAAACTTATGAAAACTAAAATGTTATTTACAAATGCGGCTCTATATTTTTTATAATCAATACAAATTTAAAAGGAATATTATGAAAAAAATAATAACAAACCTAACAAACATATTTTTTTATTTGATATTATGCTCTTTCGTTTCTAATTGCCATAGAAATAAAGATAATGAGTATTTCATGGGTGAAATAAAATATTTTGACGACAGCGCAAAGGTTCTCAAAAATGTCACATCCAAAGTTATTCCTCATAACCTCTTTCACGGCATTATTGCAATTCATGATTCACTGATCCTTTGTTTTAATCCAAGATTACCTGATTATTTTTTTCAGGTTTTTAATCTTGACACCGGTGAAGAAATTGGCTATTTTTGTAGCAAGGGTCAAGGACCGAATGATGTCATCTCTGTTAATAATGCACATCAGTTGTTTATGAGAGGAAATGATCTATTTACAATACTAAATCCTTCACACCAAAGAAGACTGTTATTCTGGAATATTAGTCAATCCATTAAGCAAGGAAAGACGGTATATGACCCGGTTATAACATACAAACAAATGAATGAGGACAAAAGTTCCCGATATAACTTGATTTATTATCAAGAAGAAGACACATTGCTTGCAGAAGTAAGATCCATAGCGGTAAGTATGGAAGAGGCTAGAACCCCGTCTTTTGAGCAATTAACCATGAATAATAACGAATTTACAAAAAATTTCCTTATTTACAAACGAAAAACCGTTCGTAATAGAAAATCCAAAATTCCACCGGATTCTTTTTTTGATTCATCTGATATGATCAAACCCGATGGTTCAAAAATGGTTCAAGCAATGACAAATCTTCCACAAATAAATATTTTGGATACGCGTACAGGGGATGTTATTGGCTATCGTTTGAAAAACAGTCCGGATTTTTCATTTTTTGAAACAGACATGCAATTTATGAAATTTTACTATTGGGCTTTACAGGCTGATAATAACTATATCTATACAAGCTATATGGGAAAACCTCTTTGGGACCCAAGGAAAGATGAATTTCCATTTATGAATATCATTCATATATATGATTGGAATGGAAAACATTTATACGAACTCATTACGGATCGTGCTTATGCTAGAATATGGTTGGACACGGTACGAAACAGGTTATATACATTAGACGATACAGATGAAGTGATCTATATAGATTTGAATGATTTAGACTTATAATCTTTTAGAAAAATGAAAACAAGTATGATCGGTTTGATTTTGTTAATATTGCTTTCATGTGGAAGTGGTAATAAACTCTTCTTGATAACTGATGGGAGCACTACGCTTGATTCGTGTATCATTGAGAACGATTTTACGGTTTTTTGTTATATTGATTCAACCGATTGTACTTTCTGTTCTATGAAATGGTTGGATTATTGGGCATTTCATGAGGATGAAATGAAAAATCTTAAAATCGGCGTAGCGCTTATTGTTCGTTCTCAAGACGAAAAGGCTGTATTTGATGCAATAGGTCGTTTGTCTTGTAAATTTCCGGTCGTTTTTGACAAGACTTCAATAATCAAACAAAATAATCCGTTGATTCTGAATCAATATTACGTTTTTGCGGTCAATAGAGCAAAAGAAATTGTTTGGTTTGGAACCCCATTAGATAACGAGGAAACATGGGATTTGTTTACTAAAACACTGCAAAAACACTCAAAATAGAAATCATTATCAAAATTTATGAAAAAAAGCGTATCATCAGTCAAATTGTTAATATATGTTCCATTGTTCCTTTTACCCATAATCATCTATTTTTCAGTAACAGGACATCAATTCTTGACTAATTGGGATGACGCATGGATGGTACTCAATAATTATACCATAGGCGGGTTAAGTCTTGCTAATATCGGAAAAATATTTTCTGAATCCAATATGAGACAGTATTCTCCTGTAAATCAGTTAATATATACTATTATTTACAGTTTAGTCGGAGCTGATCCTTTCTCATTTCATCTTGCGAGTATAATATGGCATGCTATTAACGTTTGTCTGGTATATGCTTTTGTAAAATCGCTTCTCGGACTACGTGAAAGCAGCGAAAATGCAAAACTTATTCAGATAACGGCATTTTTAACGGCTATGCTGTTTGCCGTTCATCCAGTAAACACAGAAGCTGTGGCATGGATTAGCGCATCAAAAGTTCCTCTTTATACACTATTCGGTTTGTCGGCCCTTCTTTGTTACTTGCGCTATCTGAAATCAGGAAGAAAAATTCCTTTTACTATGTCCATAATGTTTTTCATACTATCATTCGGATGTAAGGAGCAAGCCACAATTCTTCCGCTTGCTGTACTGCTTATAGATTGGTTTGCGTGTCGGGATTTCCGCGACAGAAAACTTTGGCTTGAAAAAATCCCTTTTTTAGCTATTGTAGCATTAGGGGGTCTTTTTACACTATCCTTACGCAACCATGATTACATACAAATCTATGCAGGATATCCGTTGTGGCAACGCATCGTTTTCGCCTGTAATGCTATCACTGAATACCTGACCAAGCTCATTGTTCCTGTTAAACTGATGTATGTGTATCCCTTTCCTATGGTTCCGGGCGAACCATTACCTTCACGTTTCTTAATCTATCCCCTTATATTTGCTGCAATATGTTACTTTATTATATGTTTCAGAAAACATACGGTGCTGGTATTCAGCGCATTGTTCTTTTTGATGAACGTTTCCCTAACATTACATTTGATATCTATGTCTCGGATAACAATAGTAGCCGACAGATACATTTATCTTTCGAGTATAGGTTTTTTTATGACGGTTGTATGGTTTTGCGTAAAGTTCTTTCTGCAACAATCGAAAAACATAAAAAAAATACTATGTGTCATCTTCGCCGCCTATTCACTTTATCTGTCTGTATATGCCGTTAAAAGGTCAGAGGTGTGGTACGATAACAAAACATTGAAAAAAGAAGTCAATGAACTGTTAAAGCAAAGGGAAGACTTTTTTAGGAACAACGAAGTTCTCGATTCGCCGGAAAGTGATTAATACCTGTATATAATCCGCGAGCTAATAGGTAACGGGAAGACTGTGTGCCTGAAGATATTGTTAATCAATAACGAAAAATGAAAAAATTAATCTTTGCCGTCCTTTTTATCTTCCTTGCGTTAAATTTCAAATCAAACGTATGGAACGCCTGCATCTTCTTTGAAGGCTTTCAATATGACAGTGAAAGTTTAGTGATTGGTCGTTTGCTTCAATCTCAAAAACATGGCCTTTTCGATGAATCGGGATTGTTGGGATGGGTTCATTCTGTCCCAACAAATCC
>Ga0099364_10002599_pt1 | contig 28685 bp, 8 predicted proteins | sample TergutTh196P3_FD_73070 | JGI IMG/M metagenome (GOLD analysis project Ga0099364, IMG submission 73070) | Microcerotermes parvus P3 segment gut microbial communities from Pointe-Noire, Republic of the Congo - Th196 P3 | ecosystem: Host-associated > Arthropoda: Insects > Digestive system > Gut ... | reverse complement strand
ATTTTGTTGATAAGTTTTGTTTTGATCTGTCGTGGGCGGGTTGAAAGTTTTTGTTGTGGGGGGGGGGGGGGGGGGGTAGAAAGCATTATTATGAAAATTTAGTCATTTTTGATGCCTCAAATTTAGACCCTCTCAGATTGCGAGTTTGCCCCCTTAAATCGCAAATTCAAAATCGTAGCGTTAATCTCCGATTGACATTCCATATTTTACATTCTACATTTCAAAAACTACATTCTCTATTTTCCATTTTCCATTTCTTTCCCCGTCGTTGCGAGGTCTCTTATATCGTCGTTGCGAGGTTCCTTCTTGCGATCCTCACGAAGCAATCTCCGTGCCACTATCCCCCCTCCGTCGTTGCGAGGTCACTTATATCGTCGTTGCGAGGTTCCTTCTTGCTATCCTCACGAAGCAATCTCCGTGTCACTACCCCCTTTCCCGTCGTTGCGAGGTTCCTTCTTACGATCCTCACGAAGCAATCTCCGTGCCACTTCCCCCCGTCCCGTCCTTGCAAGGAAAAAACACGGGCGAGGGCATTTTTTTTTCTACCAAGCCATAATCTCTACGAGATAAAGCACAGAGAACAAAGAGATTTCTCTGTGCGCTCCGTCGGTTCAAGAGATGCGGAGCTTGCGGAACATCACGCAGAATTACGATCTAATCTCTGTGTTAAAAAACAAATCAAAAAAATACAAAAACACGAATTCCGAACTACTATATCCGAATTCGAATTATAGGAGCTATATATGAACAGAACAAACAAAAACAATCGTAACAATGGCTTCAATGCCATTGAAAAAACAAACATCACTTTACAAGGTAATGCTACTACAGGTTATAACGGCATTGAACATCAACGAGAAATTCGATACAGCAACTCCAAACTACAAAGTCTAAACCAATCTCGTCCCCAATATTCAAAAAAGGAAAATATAATGAAAAATATCAAGAAAATCTTTTTGACAATACTATTGGTGCTGGCAATTGGCACAATGTTTGCACAAGGTACGCCTGGATTAGCATATACACTGATAAATAACGGCACAGCTTATGAAGTCAGTCGTGGAACTGCTACAGACACTGATGTAGTTATACCTGCTACACACAGTGGTTTACCAGTAATTAGGATAGCTACATCTGGTTTTCAATCTTTTAATAATATGACATCTATCCATATCCCCAACAGCGTGACATATATTGGAGCTTGGGCATTCAGTAATTGTACTAGTTTAACATCAGTTTCTATTGGAAGTGGTGTGACAAATTATGGTGGCAGTGTTTTCTATGGAAGTCCCGTAACTCATTTTTATGTAAATAGTGTTGTTGCTGTTGGTTTGCTTAGTGAATCTAGCACTTTAACTTCTGTTATTATTGGAAATAGCGTGACAAGTATTGGTAGTAGTGCGTTCTATGGTTGCACAGGTTTAACATCCATTGACATTCCCGACAGCGTGACAAGTATTGGACAGCAAGCGTTCTATGGTTGCACTAGTTTAACCTCCATTGACATTCCAAACAGCGTGACAAGTATTGGACAGCAAGCGTTCTGGGGTTGCACTAGTTTAATCTCCATTGACATTCCAAACAGCGTGACAAGTATTGATGGCCATGCGTTCAGGAATTGTACTAGTTTAGCATCAGTTTCTATTGGAAATGGTGTAACAAGTGTTGGTAGCACTGTTTTCTCTGGAAGTCCTGTAACTCATTTTTCTGTAAATAGTGATGCAGCTGTTGGTTTGCTTAGTGGATCTAGCACTTTAACTTCTGTTATTTTTGGAGATAGTGTGACAAGTATTGGAGACTGGGCATTCACTGATTGCACAGGTTTAACATCCATTGATATCCCCAACAGCGTGACAAGTATTGGACAGCAAGCGTTCTGGGGTTGCACAGGTTTAACATCCATTGATATCCCCGACAGTGTGGTCAGTATTGGACTATCTGCGTTCTCTTATTGCACTAGTTTAACATCAGTTTCTATTGGAAATGGTGTGGCAAGTGTTGGTGGCAGTGTTTTCTCTGGAAGTCCAGTAACTCATTTTTCTGTAAATAGTAATGAAGCTGTTGATTTGTTTAGAGGATCTAATACTTTAACTTCTGTTATTATTGGAGACAGCGTGACATATATTCGCAGCTTGGCGTTCTATAATTGCACTAGTTTAACATCAGTTTCTATTGGAAGTGGTGTGACAAGTAATTATGGCTCTACTTTCTATGGAAGTCCCGTAACTCATTTTTATGTAAATAGTAATGCAGCTGTTGGTTTTTTTAGTGGATCTAGCACTTTAACTTCTGTTATTATTGGAGACAGCGTGACATATATTAGAAGCTTTGCGTTCCAGAATTGCACTAGTTTAACATCCATTAACATTCCAAACAGTGTGACAAGTATTGAAGGATCTGCGTTCTCTAGTTGCTCAGGTTTAACATCCATTGACATTCCAAACAGTGTGACAAGTATTGGGAACTCTGCGTTCTCTAATTGCACTAGTTTGACATCCATTGACATTCCAAACAGTGTGACAAGTATTGAATCTGGGGCGTTCTCTAATTGCACTAGTTTAACATCCATTGACATCCCTAATAGCGTGACAAGTATTGGTAGTAGAGCGTTCTCTAATTGCACTAGTTTAACATCTATCTATATCCCCAACAGTGTTTCAAGTATTGGATTCTTTGCATTCAATAGCTGCACTAATTTAACGATCTATGCAGAAGCTACAAGTCAGCCATCAGGATGGGACACATCTTGGAATCCAGATAATCGTCCAGTGATTTGGGGAGCAGTAAAAGCAATAATTCCAGCAACAAATCTCACTACTAATATTTTCGGAAATGATGTAACATTAAATTGGAATAATGCCTTAGGTTTTGCTCTTCAAGGTTATAACATATATCGTGGAGCCACATTGCTTACCACATCTCCTATCATAGAAACAAATTATGTTGCATCAGACACCCCATCAGGCATGCATGTTTTCGGAGTGCGAGCTGTTTATCCAAATGGTGAATCTGAAGCAGTTGAAAGCACTATTTATGTAGGTTTCAATCCACCAGCCGAACTAGTAGCTACAGATGGCGTGAATAGTGTAAATCTTTCATGGATAGCTCCGAGCATCCAAAATACTGTCTTTTTGGCAGGATATAGAGTTGAGCGTAGAGCTGGACAAGGTAGTTGGAATACTGTTGTAGATAACCTTTCATTAACACCGACAGCCTGGACAGATAATACTGTCACAATAGGAACTGTTTATGAATATAGAGTTATTGCGAAATACACAAATCCAATTTATGAATCCGTTCCATCGAATGAGGTTTCAATCACGATAATAGAGCCAGTACTCTTAAACTTCACCTTAATTGACAATGGAACTGCTTATGAGGTTTCTAGAGGTACCGCTAATGATACACATATTGAGATACCTGCATCATATAATGGTTTACCCGTTACACAGATTGCTGATTGGGGGTTTTCTTACTTTACCACAATGACCTCTATCACCATCCCAAACAGTGTGACAAGTATTGGAAACTATGCGTTCTGGGGCTGCACAGGTTTAACATCCATTGACATCCCAAACAGCGTGACAAGTATTGGAAACGAGGCGTTCAGAAATTGCACAGGATTAACATCCATTGACATACCCGACAGTGTGACAAGTATTGGAAACTATGCGTTCTGGGGCTGCACAGGTTTAACATCCATTGACATCCCCGATAGTGTGACAAGTATTGGAGACTATGCTTTTCGATATTGCAGTGGTTTAACATCCATTGACATCCCAAACAGCGTGACAAGTATTGGAAACGAGGCGTTTTATAATTGCACATCATTAACATCAGTTTCTATTGGAAATGGTGTGACAAGTGTTGGTTACAGTGTTTTCTCTGGAAGTCCAGTAACTCATTTTTCTGTAAATAGTAATGTTGCTGTTCGTTTGCTTAGTGGATCTAATACTTTAACTTCTGTTATTATTGGAAACAGTGTAACAAGTATTGGTAATAATGCGTTCGGTGGATGCACTAATTTAACATCCATTGACATCCCCGACAGCGTGACAAGTATTGATAATAATGCGTTCTCTGGTTGCACGAGTTTAACATCCATCGACATTCCCAATAGCGTGACAAGTATTGGAGACTATGCGTTCCGTGGTTGCACGAGTTTAACATCCATCGACATTCCCAATAGCGTGACAAGTATTGGAAATTGGGCGTTCACTGGTTGCACGGGATTGACATCAATCTATATCCCCGACAGTGTGACAAGTATTGGATACCAAGCATTCTCTGGCTGCACAGGATTAACATCAATCTATATTCCTATCAGCGTCACAAGTATTGGTAGCAATGCGTTCTCTGATTGCAATAGTTTAACGATCTATGCAGAAGCTACAAGTCAGCCATCTGGGTGGCATTCAATTTGGAATCCAAATAATCGTCCAGTGATTTGGGGAGCAGTAAGTGCAATAGTTCCACCAACAAATCTCACTACAAATGTTTTCGGAAATGATGTAACACTAAATTGGGATAATGCCTTAGGTTTTGCTCTTCAAGGTTATAGAGTGTATCGTGGTTCTACAGAGTTAACTACAACGCCTATAATAGGAACAAATTATGTTGCATCAGACACCCCATCAGGCATGCATGTTTTCGGAGTGCGAGCTGTTTATCCAAATGGTGAATCTGAAGCAGTGGAAACTACAGCTTTTGTGGGATTCAATCCGCCGACTGAGTTAGTAGCGACAGATGGCTTGAATAGTGTAAATCTTTTATGGATAGCTCCGAGCGTGCAAAATACTGTCTTTTTGGCAGGCTATAGAGTTGAGCGTAGAGTTGGACAAGGTAGCTGGAATACTATTGTGGATAACCTTTCATTAACACCGACAGCCTGGACAGATAATACTGTCACGGTAGGAACTGATTATGAGTATAGAGTTATTGCGAAATACACAAATCCTATATTTGAATCCGATCCGTCAAATGAGGTTTCAATCACGATAATAGAGCCAGTACCCAACCATGCTATCAATCCAGACCCTATGGATGGGGCTATTGATGTGCCTTTGACGCAGGTTTTGAGCTGGGAAGCGGATGCAAACGGAAGCACGCCAACTGGATATAAATTCTATTTCGGTACTACCAATCCGCCGGAATATGTAATGTCAATCGAGACGATTGACACTACATCATGGAATCCATCAACGGCAGGGATGCCGTTGCTACATGGCAGAATTACATATTATTGGCAGGTTGTGCCATTTAATGATACAGGTGATGCTGTAGATTGTCCTATTTGGTCTTTCACAACCATACCAGGCCCACCAATATTTTACATAAATACACAGTCTATAGATTTTGAGAATGTTTTTCTGCATGAATTATCGCATTCAATTGATTTTGTTATATATAATATTGGTGAAAGTGATTTGTTGATAAGCGATATGAATGTCACTGGTGATGATGATTTTACCATAAAACAAATAAATGAATCCCTTATAGATTTTCCTTGGACTACACCAGCCCAAGAGTTTGTTTATTTTACAGTGATCTTTGCTCCTTCTTCGATAGGGGAAAAATCTGCAATTATTACCATCTTTCACAATGCAGAAGATTCTCCACATACTATAAATCTTTCAGGTACAGGTATAGATAATGGATTTAATATATATCCTACTGCACACGATTTCGGAGAGATACTAGTAGGAGAAACATCAGACATAGAAACTTTCACCATTACTAATCATGGTATAGGACCTTTGATAGTATCATCTATAGCCATATCATCAGTAACCGATTTCGATGTGACAGCTATTGGATTGCCATGGACGATACAAGTAGGTGAGTATAAAACCTTTACAGCCTCATTTTCACCTATGCTGTCATTTGGATATGTAGCAACAACTTGTGTTATTCAACATAACTCCTTTGGTTCACCTTTCTCAATCTATTTAAGTGGAACAGGTATCATACCTGAGTTTCACCCACCGCAAAATCTGACTGCCAATGAAGGAAACAATGTTGTCAATCTATCTTGGGATGCTCCACTGCCTGGTAGTGATGGGACTTTATCTGGTTATCGAGTCTATAGAAACGAAACTGCTATCACTGGGACAATATCAGGTCTAATATATAGTGATACATCGGTTACTAATGGAATTACCTATAGCTACAATGTCAGGGCTATATATACAAATCCTACTGGTGAGTCAGAGCTTTCAAATACAGTAGAGGCGACTCCGTTTTTTAATGCTGCACCTACAGATGTAGTAGCTGAGGTAGTGGGGAGTGATATATTGGTGAGCTGGGAGTTTGGAGGGAGGAGCATTGGAATGGAAAATGGAGAATGGAAAATGGAAAATGATGATAGCAGAATGGATAATGGACAATGGATAATGGACAATGAAAACCAGAGTGAACAGAGAAATCGCAGAGAAAATAGGAATAGAATTATTGAAGAAAGCGACAACTCAAGAGATAGTCGAGCTTTTCTACATTTTAGAGTATATCGAGATGGAGTATTTTTGTCTCAAGCTACAGGAATGAGTTATATAGATGAAGAGCCTGCTGCTGATATCAGCTATGTATATAGTGTCAGAGCTGTTTATACTACAGGTCAATCTGAGGCTGTAGAGGCTGATCCTGTGTTTGTGCCTTTGTTTAGTCCTGTAACAAATCTACAGGCAGAGGTATTTGAAACAGTTATTACATTAAGCTGGTCAGCTCCAGCTACACAAAATCATGGGAATGTATCTGGGTATAAGGTAGAGCGTAGAATAGGTGTAAGTGGAAACTGGAACTTGATTCAAAATATTACTAATTCATGGACATTGACATACAATGATACTGATTTTGAGTATGAAACCGAGTATTATTATCAAGTGATAGCAGTTTATGTCAATCCTGAGGGTGAGTCTGTGCCGTCGAATGTAGTTTCTGTGACACCAATAATACCGCCCCCTGTTTTTGAAATCAGTCCACTTTCGCACAATTTTGGAGATATATTAGTAGGTGAAACATCAGTAGTTCAGAGCTTTATTATCACCAATACTGGGGGGAGTCCTTTGATGATAGAGTCTATTACGATAGATGAAGAGGTATCGAGATTGCTTCGCGGGGAGTTTCAAGGAAGGAACCTCGCAACGACGGGGGGGGACCTCGCATCGACGGGTGAGAGAGGCTTCCTAAATCAAAATGAATTTAATCTTGATTTTGATGTTGCACCACCCTGGAATATACCTGCAGGTAGTAATAGAACATTTACTGTTTCTTTTTCACCATTGACAGCGGGAGTAAAATCGGCTGAGATACAGATTATTGATAATCTGGGTAGGGGTTGGGGAATGGGAAATGAGATTCTTCACTTCGTTCAGAATGACAGGATGGGGGGACAGAATGAAAGAGTGGGTGACCGAAACGACAGGGTGGGGGTTCAGAATGACAGAGTGGGTGACCGAAACGACAGGATGGATTTTCAGAATGACCGGGTGAGGAGTCAGAATGACAGAGCGGGTGACAGAAACGACCGAAACGACAGAAGCAGTGAGCAGAATAATAGATCAACATCTCGCAATTCAAGAGACATTCATACTGTTGCATTAACTGGCAACGGAGTATCAGCTATCTTCAATCCCCCTCTAAATCTATCTGCAACAGCAGGAAACAGCATAGTCAATCTAATATGGCAGGCACCTACATCGGGCAGCACAGGGACTTTATCTGGTTATCGAGTCTATAGAAACGGAACAGCTATCACAGGCACAATATCAGGCTTGACCTATCAGGATACTGGTTTGGCAAATGATACCACTTACAACTACAATGTCCGAGCTATATATATCAATCCAATAGGCGAGTCCGAATTATCCAACACCGCATCTGCCACCCCACAAGCACCACAACCTATTTTTTCAATTAATCCTTTAGCGCATAATTTTGGAGATATTTTAGTAGGTGAAACATCAGCAGTTCAGAACTTTGTTATCACGAATACAGGCGGTAGTGATCTCATTATCAGTGGTATCAACAGGATAGGTGCGACCGAGTTTAATATCAGTCATACTACTCTACCTATCACAATCACTCCAAACGGGACAGCGAGTATTTCTGTAACCTTTTCACCAATGTCTGAAGGTGGTTACGGAGCCTTTTTGAATATAACTCACAATGCAGTAGGTTCTCCAAGTAGTATTTCGTTATCAGGAGCAGGTGTAGTGCCTGGTATCAACATAAATCCTATATCACATAATTTTGGCAATATCTTTATAGGAGAGACTTCACCGGTTCAAACCTTTACTGTCTCCAATACTGGTGGAGCTGCTCTCAATGTATTTAGTATCACCTTGTCTGGATTAAATCAGAGCGAATTTAATCTCAACACATCAGGATTGCCATGGACGATAGATGCCTCTGGAAATATGACCTTTACTGTGTCATTTTCTCCAATGTCAGAAAATATCAAAACAGCAAATATAAACATCACCCACAACGGAGATAACTCACCAAGTCAAGTTACATTGACAGGTGTCGGTGTAATGCCTTTGCCAGAAATCGATATTAGTCATATTTCTTATGATTTTGGAGAAATTGTCGTAGGGGACATCTCCGATAGCCAAACCTTTATCATCACCAATACAGGAGATGCACCATTAGTGATAGCGTCTATTACGATTGATGAAGAGGTATCGAGATTGCTTCGCGGGGAGGTTCATAGAAGTGACCTCGCAACGACGGGTGAATATCTTCGCAATGTGGACGATAGAGACTTCAGAAATCAAAATGAATTTAATCTAAATGTAACAGGCTTACCATGGACTATCAATGCAGGTGAAAATCAAACCTTTTCGGTTTCTTTTGCTCCATTATCCGAAGGTGACAAAACAGCAAATGTGATAATAGAACACAACGCCAGTGGCTCACCACACACCATAATATTGACAGGAATCGGTGCTCCTATCCCACCACCAATCTTTACTTTAAATCGCACATCTATCGATTTTGGTAGTGTTTTTATAGAAGAAATCTCTGAACCTCAAAATATTGTTATTACTAATACCGGTGGTTTACCTTTGGTCATCAGTGAGATTATAAAAACAGAAAACAATCCGCCGATGCCCAATGAAAGCGAGTTTTTTATCACATCTGATACCCTGCCTATCACGATAACAGCAGGAACTACTACCACTATCAATGTAACCTTTTCACCGATGTCAACAGATTTAAAAACAGCTAATATCAGCTTTATCCATAATGCTTCTGGTTCTCCCAACAATGTGTCTCTAGCAGGTGTCGGGATACTTGATGATGGATTTTATATAAATCCTACTGCTCATGATTTTGGAGAGCTTATTGTAGGGGATATCTCCGATAGCCAAACCTTTGCTATCACTAATCATGGTGGTAGTCCTTTAGTGATAGCGTCTATTACTTTAGATGAAGAGGTATCGAGATTGCTTCGCGGGGAGTTTCATAGAAGTGACCTCGCAACGACGGGAGAGAGATTGCTTCGCGGGGAGTTTCAAGGAAGTGACCTCGCAATGACGGGAGGGGAACCTCGCAATGACGACAGAAGTGACCTCGCAACGACGGGGAATTTTAATCTTATAGCGACTGGTTTGCCTTGGACAATCCAAGTTGGCAACAATAGAACCTTTACTGTCACATTTTCTCCAGTTACAGAGGGCTTTAAAACAGCTACTCTAAATATTGAACATAATTCTGCGGGGTCACCTTTTACGGTCAACCTAAGCGGAACAGGGTTGATACCTGTTCCGAGTCCAGCTATCAATCCGGAACCTGGGGATGGGGCTATAAATGTGCCTATAAATCAGGTATTGAGCTGGGAAGTTGATTTGAGTGGAATGCGGGATGTAGGGAACGAAAGCAATGCGGAACGCATACATGCGTTCCCTACTGGATATAAGATACATTTTGGCACGACAAATCCACCGCCGATGATAGATAATAACTGGACTACTACTACTTATGTGCCGACAGGAATGTCAGCACTACAGAATGGCACGACATACTATTGGCAGATTGTCCCCTTTAACGAAACAGGTGATGCTGTTGACTGTCCTATCTGGTCGTTTACTACTATACCAGCGATACCAGATATAGCCATCAATCCAAGTTCTCACAATTTCGGTGATGTTTTAGTCGGCACCATCTCCAATACTCAGGATTTTATCATCAGCAATACGGGAAATGGTGATTTGGTTATCAGCAACATATCACCTATAGGAGCAAGTGAATTTAATTATACTCATGCAAGCCTGCCTATTACAATAGGTTCTGGAGCTTCATCTACGCTATCTGTGACCTTTTCTCCAAGTTCAGAAGGTTCTTTTGGGGCTTTGGTAAATATTACCCACAATGCCGCTGGTTCTCCTAACACGATAACTCTATCGGGTGCTGGTGTTCTGCCAATCTTTAGTATAAATCCTATATCTTTTGACTTCGGAAATATTGTAGTAGGAGCTGTCTCTGATCAAACCTTCACTATAAGCAATACTGGTAGTGCACCTTTGGTGATAGAATCTATTAGTTTAGATGAAGAGGTATCGAGATTGCTTCGTGAGATTGCTTCGGGGGGAGATTTTTTAGGGGAACCTCGCAATGACGACAGAAGTGACCTCGCAAAGACGGGAGAGAGATTGCTTCGCGGGGAGTTTCATAGAAGTGACCTCGCAACGACGGGAGATTTTAGTCTTATAGCTACTGGCTTGCCTTGGACTATCAATGTCGGTGGAAACCAGACTTTTACGGTGTCATTTTCTCCTACCTCAGAAGGTCACAAAACCGCATCTCTGAATATAAGCCACAGTGCTAATGGTTCACCTCAAAATGTTGCGTTAACTGGTGTCGGCACTACTCCATTGCCTCCAGCTTTCCAGATAAATCCGTTATCTCATGATTTTGGAAATATTTATGTCGGAGAAAGTTCGTCTTCGCAGAGTTTTGTGATTACAAATACTGGTGGCAGTCCTTTGATCATCAGTTCTATAAACAGGTCTGGAACAAATACCAACGAATTTATACAAACCCATAATACCCTCCCAATCATCATCAATCCTAGTAATACTACGGCTATAAATGTAATATTTTCTCCTCTTTCTGAGGGAGCAAAATCAGCTGTATTGAATATTTCACACAATGGTAGTGATTCACCCGGTTCAGTTGCTTTAGCGGGTTTAGGTGTAATTCCACCACCACCTGTCTTTGTTATAAATCCTCTATCTTTTGATTTTGGAGAGGTTTTTGTAGGGGATGCCTCCGACAGCCAAATCTTTACCATCACAAATATTGGTTATCTCCCATTGAGCATAAATTCCATAATATTGTCAGGAACAAACTCAACTGAATTTGAACTATCGGCTGGTAATACACCTATCATCCTCAATGAAGGTGCAAATATCAATATATCTGCGATTTTTTCACCAACTACAGCGGGTAATAAAATAGCGAATATAAATATTTATCATAATGCCGCAGATTCACCAAATATAGTCGCTTTGACCGGTATTGGTGAACCATTGCCACCAGTATTGACACTAAATCGTCAATTGCTCGATTTTGAGAATGTATTTTTAGGGCAGACATCTCTACCACACGATTTTACGATAACCAATACAGGCGGTAGTCCCTTGATAATCACTAATATCAATATGGTAGGCACAAATCCAAACGAGTTTGAGATCACACACCCCAATCTGCCTATAACTATAAACGGTGGGGACAATATTGCTGTATCTGCTTTATTTACACCAGAAACTGTGGGAAATAAATCGGCTATATTGGATATATTGCATAATGCCGCTGGTTCTCCTCATAATGTATTTTTAGAAGGGATAGGGGTTGATCCTTTGCCATTGCCAGCTATAAATCCGGAGCCTGTGGATGGGGCTGTTGATGTGCTTTTGACACAGGTATTGAGCTGGGAAGCTGATTTGAGCAATGCGGAACGCATGCATGCGTTCCCTACTGGATATAAATTGTATTTCGGGACTACTAATCCACCGCCGATGATAGAAAATAACTGGACAACGACTACTTATTTGCCGACAGGAATGTCAGCACTACAAAATGGGACTACCTATTATTGGCAGATAATTCCCTTTAATGAAACTGGTGATGCTGTAGATTGCCCTGTCTGGTCGTTTACTACTATCCAAGCAGCAGAATTTACTATCAGTCCAGAATCTTTTGATTTTGGTGAAATCATCGTAGAGGACATCTCCGATAGCCAGATATTTACCATCACCAATACAGGGGGGAGTCCGCTGGTGATTGAGTCTATAACGATAAATGAAGAGGTGTCGAGATTGCTTCGCGTGATTGCTTCGGGGGGAGATTTTTTAGGGGAACCTCGCAATGACGACAAAAGTGACCTCGCAACGACGGGAGATTTTATTCTCACAGCCAATGGTCTGCCATGGATTATCAATGCTGGCGGAAATCAGACCTTTACGGTTACTTTCTCACCTACCACAATAGGCAATAAATTAGCGAATCTAAATATCATTCATTCAGCATCTGGATCACCTCATACTTCAGTCAATTTATCAGGTGTGGCACTCGGTTTACCGGTCTTTTCTATCGATCCTGTTTCTCACGATTTTGGAGAAATCTTCGTAGAGGCTATCTCCGATAATAAAACATTTACTATCACCAATATAGGTGGTAGTCCGCTGGTGATAGAGTCTATAACGATAGATGAAGAGGTATCGAGATTGCTTCGCGGGGAGTTTCATAGAAATGACCTCGCAACGACGGGGAATTTTACTTTCACAGCCAATGCTCTGCCATGGACTATCAATGCAGGTGAAAATCAGACTTTTACAGTTGCTTTTTCGCCATCAGCACCAGAAGGTCAGAAATTAGCAAATTTGATTATATCTCACTCTGCCAGCGGTTCTCCGCACACATCTGTCACTTTAACTGGTGTGGCTGTCGGCTTGCCAGTCTTTTCTGTCAATCCAGTCTCTTATAATTTTGGCGATATCGTCTTAGGTCAATCATCGCATAATCAAACCTTTATTATCACAAATTCTGGAGGAAGTCCGTTGGTGGTTGAGTCTATAACGATAAATGAAGAGGTATCGAGATTGCTTCGCGGGGAGTTTCATAGAAGTGACCTCGCAACGACGGGGAATTTTATTCTCACAGCAAATGGTCTGCCTTGGACTATCAATGCTGGCGGAAATCAGTCTTTTACAGTATCATTCTCACCATCAGCACCAATAGGTCAAAAAACAGCAAACCTGAGTATATCTCATTCTTTGAATGATATATATCCTCATATTGTAAATTTAGAAGGCTCTGGTATACCTCCTGTGCCTCTTTTTGCGACAAATCCCAATCCCCTTAACAATGCTATAAATATACCTCTAACTCAAGTATTGAGCTGGTCTCAAAATACATCAGGGGGTGAGCCGACAGGCTACAAAATCCATTTCGGCACGACAAATCCACCACCGCTCGTAGTGGCTGAGCTTGCCTCTGTCCAAACCTCATGGACACCAACGCCCCCATTAACTTATGGCACGACCTACTACTGGCAAGTAATCCCGTTTAATACTACCGGTGACGCTGTAGGCAATCCTGTCTGGTCTTTTACAACTATTGAAGCTGAAGGATTCAATATAAATCCTTTGTCTTTTAATTTTGGTGAAATCATCGTAGGGGCTATCTCCGATAGCCAAATCTTTACCATCACCAATACCGGTGGCAGTCCGCTCACTGTGAACACTATCACTCTCGCTGGAGTTAATCAAAATGAATTTAATCTGGTAATACACAACTTGCCTTGGATTATCAATGCTGGTGGAAATCAGACCTTTAATGTCTCATTCTCACCTACTACAATAGGCAGTAAAACAGCGAATCTAAATATCACCCACTCAGCCTCAGGTTCACCGCATACAAATACGATTTTGACCGGAACAGCTCTCGGTTTACCAGTTTTTTCAATCAATCCGACATCACACAATTTTGGTGAAATCATTATCGGTCAAACATCACCTACTCAGACCTTTACCATCTCAAATACTGGTGGTAGTCCTCTAACGGTAACATCAATTACCAAAGCTGGCACAAATCAAAATGACTTCAATCTCGTAGCTACTGGCTTGCCTTGGACTATCAATGCTGGTGGAAATCAGATATTTACTGTCTCTTTCTCACCGACAGCACCTGCAGGTAATAAAGCAGCAAATCTGAGTATAGTTCACTCTGCTAGTGGTTCTCCTCATACAAGCACCAATCTATCAGGTATAGCTCTTGGGGTGGCAGAATTTTCAATCAATCCGACTTCGCATAATTTTGGTGAAATTATCATAGGTCAAACATCGTCCACTCAGACCTTTACCATCTCAAATACAGGTGGTAGTCCGCTCACAGTAACATCAATCATCAAAGCTGGCACAAATCAAAATGATTTCAATGTGGTAGCAAATGGCTTGCCTTGGACTATCAATGCTGGTGGAAATCAAACCTTTACTGTGTCATTCTCACCTACAGCACCAGTAGGTAATAAAACAGCAAATCTGAGTATAGTTCACTCTGCTAGTGGTTCTCCTCATACAAGCACCAATCTATCAGGTATAGCTCTTGGGGTGGCAGAATTTTCAATCAATCCGACCTCTCATAATTTTGGTGAAATCATAGTAGGAGCTATCTCCGATAGCCAAACCTTTACTATCACAAATTCTGGAGGAAGTCCGTTTTTAGTTAGTAATATAACGCTATCTGGAACAAATCAAAATGAATTTAATCTCATCACTAACGGTCTGCCATGGACTATCAATGCTGGTGGAAACCAGACCTTTACTGTATCGTTCTCACCTACTACAATAGGCAGTAAAACAGCGAATCTAAATATCACCCACTCAGCATCAGGTTCACCGCATACTATAAACCTATCTGGTATGGCTGTAAATCCGCCTCCTATCTTTATTATCAACCCGACCTCTCACGATTTTGGTGAAATTTTCGTAGGGGCTATCTCCGATAGCCAAATATTTACTATCTCCAATACGGGGGGAAGTGATTTGGTGATTGAGTCTATAACGATAAATGAAGAGGTATCGAGATTGCTTCGTGGGGAGTTTCAAGGAAGTGACCTCGCAACGACGGGGAATTTTATTCTCACAGCAAACGGTCTGCCATGGACAATCAATGCTGGCGGAAATCAAACCTTTACTGTATCATTCTCACCTACTACAATAGGCAGTAAAACAGCGAATCTAAATATCACCCACTCAGCATCAGGATCACCGCATACAAATACGATTTTGACCGGAACAGCTCTCGGTTTGCCAGTTTTTTCTATCAATCCATCATCTCACGATTTTGGTGAAATCATAGTAGGGACTATCTCCGATAGCCAAACCTTTACTATCACGAATACAGGTGGTAGTCCACTCACAGTGAACACTATCACTCTCGCTGGAGTTAATCAAAATGAATTTATTCTCACAGCAAACGGTCTGCCATGGACTATCAATGCTGGTGGAAACCAGACCTTTACTGTATCGTTCTCACCTACTACAATAGGCAGTAAAACAGCGAATCTAAATATCACCCACTCGGCATCAAGTTCACCACATACAAACACCGTTTTGACCGGAACAGCTCTCGGTTTACCAGTTTTTTCTATCAATCCGACCTCCCACGATTTTGGTGAAATCATCGTAGGGGCTATCTCCGATGTCCAAACATTTACTATCACGAATACCGGTGGAAGTCCGCTGGTGATAGAGTCTATAACGATAAATGAAGAGGTATCGAGATTGCTTCGTGGGGAGTTTCAAGGAAGTGACCTCGCAACGACGGGTAATTTTATTCTCACAGCAAACGGTCTGCCTTGGACTGTCAATGCTGGCGGAAATCAAACCTTTACTGTATCGTTCTCACCTACCTCAATAGGCAGTAAAACAGCGAATCTAAATATCGCTCACTCAGCCTCAGGTTCACCGCATACAAATACCGTTTTGTCTGGAACAGCTCTCGGTTTGCCAGTTTTTTCTATCAATCCGACCTCTCACTATTTTGGTGAAATCATCGTTGGGACTATCTCCGATAGCCAAACATTTACTATCACCAATACCGGGGGAAGTCCGCTGGTGATAGAGTCTATAACGATAAATGAAGAGGTATCGAGATTGCTTCGTGGGGAGTTTCAAGGGAGTGACCTCGCAACGACGGGAGAGAGATTGCTTCGCGTGATTGCTTCGGGGGGAGATTTTTTAGGGGAACCTCGCAATGACGACAGAAGTGACCTCGCAACGACGGGGAATTTTATTCTCACAGCAAACGGTCTGCCCTGGACCATCAATGCTGGTGGAAATCAGACCTTTACTGTATCGTTCTCACCTACCTCAATAGGTAGTAAAACAGCGAATCTAAATATCATCCACTCAGCATCAGGTTCACCGCATACAAATACGATTTTGACCGGAACAGCTCTCGGTTTGCCAGTTTTTTCTATCAATCCGACTTCTCATAATTTTGGTGAAATCATCGTAGGTGACATCTCCGATAGCCAAACCTTTACTATCAGCAATACAGGTGGCAGTCCGCTGGTGATTGAGTCTATAACGATAAATGAAGAGGTATCGAGATTGCTTCGTGGGGAGTTTCAAGGAAGTGACCTCGCAACGACGGGGAATTTTATTCTCACAGCAAACGGTCTGCCTTGGACTATCAATGCTGGCGGAAATCAAACCTTTACTGTATCATTCTCCCCTACCACAATAGGCAGTAAAACAGCGAATCTAAATATCACTCACTCGGCATCAGGTTCACCACATACTGTAAACCTATATGGTATGGCTGTAAATCCGCCTCCTATCTTTATTATCAATCCGACCTCCCACGATTTTGGTGAGGTCTTCGTAGAGGACATCTCCGAAAGCCAAACATTTACAATCACGAATACAGGGGGAAGTGATTTGGTGATTGAGTCTATTAGTTTAGATGAAGAGGTGTCGAGATTGCTTCGCGGGGAGTTTCATAGAAGTGACCTCGCAAAGACGGGAGAGAGATTGCTTCGCGGGGAGTTTCAAGGAAGTGACCTCGCAAAGACGGGAGAGAGATTGCTTCGCGGGGAGTTTCAAGGAAGTGACCTCGCAAAGACGGGGGACACTGATTTCATACTCAACCATCCGAGCCTTCCCATCATTATCAATTCAGGAAATCATGTTGAAATAAATATTGCTTTTGCTCCGCAGAACATTGGATATAAAGAAGCATCATTGATATTTACTCATAATGTTAGTAGTTCGCCTGATGAGGTTGGTTTATCAGGTTTAGGTGTGTTACCTGTTTTCAATCCTCCGAGAAATCTGGTAATATCCTTATCTCCTTCTATTTTAATGGAAAATGACCTTTTATCTACAAGTGGGCAAGCTATATTAACATGGTTAGCACCAGCCGCTGGTAGTAATGGCACCTTGAGCAGTTATCGAATCTTAAGAAACGGAAATGTTTTGGGGACTGTATCGTCTTTGAGTTTTACAGACAATACAATAGAAATAGACAAAGAATATGTTTATAGTGTGATAGCTATTTACATAAATATAAATGGCGAATCAGAGCCTGTTTCAGAATCTCTCATCGTTCCAGCCCATTATCCACCTCAAAATCTTGTTGCAACAGCTGGAAATGCGATAGTAGAATTGAGTTGGGATGCACCTCAAACGCAACAATATGGGGTTTTGAATACTTATAAGGTATATCGAGAAGATTCAACAACCGAAAACAATAGATTCATGATGGTCGAATTACCCGTAAATATTCGCATTTTTACAGACAATTCCGTTCAAAATGGGATAGAATACACTTATCATATCACCGCAAACTATATTAACCCTGTTGGCGAATCGATACCTTCCAATAGTCAAACGGTGACCCCTACAGTATCAGAATTTGAAGAAATAGTCCCTGTTTTTGTAACAGAGCTTCATGCCAATCAACCCAATCCTTTCAATCCAGAGACAGTTATTAGCTTTACCTTAGCTGTAGAATCGATAGTCTCGATAGATATTTACAATATCAGAGGTCAAAAAATCAAAAACCTGGTGAATGGATTTAAAGATAGAGGTGAACATTATGTCGTCTGGAATGGACGCGATGAAAATGGATATGAGGTCGGAAGTGGGATATATTTATATGTGATGAGGAACGAGGACTATTTTGAAGTAAAAAGGATGGTATTGTTGAAATAATCGACAGCTAAAGCAATCGGTTAATCAATCCATGTCGATTTTCCCGACACCAACCATGCATGAAAACAATGTAGCGGTGGAGCTTGCCTCCATCCTAATATCAGGACAGAGGCAAGCTCTGCCACTACAATACGGGGTCTGTTTTCGTGCTATAAAGTGTCGTCCCTGCGGCGTCCTCTCGGAGAGGGAGCCTGCGGGACTGAAATGGAAAATCGTAGTGGCGTATTGCTTACGCCTTAAATGGACAATGGAATATAAATTTATATCCCACAGAGACGATATTTTATTAACCCACCATTTCAATGGTGGGTTATTTCATCAAAACCTTATCTTGGAATACATCGAATAAGCAAGTCCTTTCGTATTTTCACCCAAGAAAGCATCAAAACTTTGATAAGCAAGACCAACTTCGACATTTTTGTGTCTATATCCGATACCCAATGAGCAAATAGTGCTCAAATCTCCAATAGGTAACCGTAGTCCAAATTGCACTGGAACATAATTAAAAGCCAAATATTCCAAGCCCAAAGCAATATTGGGGTCATAATTAAAAGCCTTACTTGAGCCTATATACTGAGCGTAGTCAAGACTTGCTGAAAAATCATTGTATCTATAAAAGCCACCCATTTTCATTAAAAAGGGGATTCTTGATGTAAATGCTTCTGCATCTAAAGTTTCTTCTTCTTGATGATGCATACCAAAATTTAAGTCGTTTAGGATATAATCATCAACAAAGATTTCATATCTTGTCTCTTCTAAATTATTTCTCCACCTGATTTGACCGAATATATTGTCCATACTCAAGCCAGCTGTGATATAATGATTTTCATCGAATTGGACAGCATCTACAGAAAAACCTAAAGACATTTTAAAGCCTGTTCCCAAAGTACCTGTTTTTAATTTTGTGGTTTGGTCTAAAGTCAAACCATCATTATTAGCTTCGAGGCTTCCGGAAAATTCTGTTACTTCAGCAATAAAATAACCTATCAAGCTACTGATACCGATACCTGCATATATATTGGGTATATTATCTCCATTGGGGAATAACTGATTTAATCTAAATCCTCCATATCCAATAGAGACATCTTGATATGCCAGAGTAAGAAATTCGTTGTGCTCATCGGAAAAATCGTAGTCTCCAAATTCTATATCGCTATGATTTTCACCTTCAGTAGTTTCATTGCCGGTCAAAGCAAGTTCGATAAACTGTTCATCAACCATGCCTTTACCCACTACGGTTACCCCAGTAGAATAAGCAAAATTTCCTAATGCAAAACCAGTGATCATATTGACATTTACTCCAAAACGCAAGTTCCCATCGAGAGCATTGAGCATTTCTTGTTTTAGAGGATCATCTAAAGTCGCACCCATGACCCTGTTGTAAAGATCAAGAGACATCATATTATTTTCTGCAGAACCAGCTAAAGAAAGCGGGAGCATTATCTCAGCTTTTGTTGGTATATTGGTTATATTGGCTGGATTCCAGTATAATGCCTCGACGCCTGTAGCTCTTTGCAAGTAACTATGTGCAAAAGAAAAAGAGGATGGTGTTCCCAATCCAAACAATGCACCGCTTAGTGAACATAACAAAAAGAAAATCGTGATTATTTTTATGTTTTTCATATTTTTGCTCCTTAGTCATTAAAATCTATAAACAAGTCAAATTTAAGATTACCAATTACATCGATACTTTGTTTTGGTAAAAGGATTGATGTGCCATCTGCAAACTCAAATTCAATACCTACAAAGATTTCCTCATGAGTGTAAAATATTGCGAAATCGTCTCGCGTTACTACACCCATTTCATTTCTCTCTTGCACTAGATTAAAGCTGAAATTTTTTGTATTGGCAATATCCGCTGTGCCTCTAGGTAAATAAATTTGATGTAGATCAGGGTCGATTTCCATCAATGATGGGTCAGGAAATACTAGTCTTGAAAAATTTGCATTTGAAACATTTTCGCGAACATAAACTAAGTTTGGATCACTACTTGAACTGATAAACACGGTCACATAAGCATCTGCTGCATACATATTTTTGAAAGTCATATTTATCGCAGCTCCTCGTGCGCGGTCTCTGATGTCATCTCTATTGCCTTCAGAAATCCCTGTTCGATTTTCTTTGACCTGAGACTCTGAGAGTCGAATAGGTTCATTTGCGTTAAAATCAAATTTAAAAGGAATTACCGTATCAAATCTACCTGTGTGAGCCGGTTGTCCAGAATGAGCGAAGCCAATTCGACCATCTGCATTATTTAAGACGAAACGCGCATTGGTGATTTCGATTCTATCGGGTGCTATATTCATCAATTCGTCTATATTGTCTTTTTCATGGTCAAAGATTAGGGGAAAATCTTCAAGAGAAGTTTCACCTAAATTTAGCCCTTTTATAAAGCCAGAAATTGGCATAGAAACAGGTGATATAGAAGGATTTCTATCATTGTAGGAAGTGGCTGTCGCATGAAACCAACTATCAAAACCTATTTTTCTGTCTATATAAACCGTGATTGTCGATTCGAGTAAATCTACAGCATTTTCTATATTTTCTGGAAACTCCATATCAAGATTTATTGAATCAAATTCTGCTGATATTTCATAATCGTGGAGTAAGCCTTCGATATATGAAAATATAATGGGTTCCATGTAATAAATCCTCATAAAACCACCAGATATTCCTCCGGGTGATAGGGTCACTGTATAATTCAAGTTTTTCACGATAAGCTGTGTCCCTCCCTTATCCGTCATTGTATGGTTCGTGATGTCTGCTTGATAATTATTGAAAGGTGGCTTTATTACAAGCTTTAGTCTTTCGTCATTTTCATCATACAATTCACGAAAAACTATCTCAATCTCCGTGATTGAAGCAGGGACATCAGAAAATAGGAAATTTAGACTTCCTTTTCTTATCACACCTAAGGAGATTTCAATATCGCCATCGCCTTCTGTTAGAACTAAAGTTCCTGTAAAATTGGGGGTCAAGGGACCATTTTCTGTTCCTGTAATGTTTTCTCTGATATAGAAGTCATTTTCATGTATATCTGCATCGGTAAAATCACCATCATCATAAAAATACATGAAAGCTACATCATCACAGATATTACAACCTTTCCAAGCATCATCCTTTTTCCAGTCATAACCCTCTCTGGAATGGATATCACACAAGCTGAGACGAATATTCAAACTATCACTACCTGTTGCTAACCTGATTAATGGATAGTTTTCGTTGATCAGAGGTAATGTAAATGTCACCTCCCATGAAGGTGCCGCAGGGCTTTTAATCTCACATGAAGAGAAAAAAAGGCTGAGAATCACCATAAAAAGAAATAAACTTACTATTTTGTTCATTTAATCCTCCACAAATTAATTTTCAATATCTTTTTAAAATATATTACGATTTAAATCAATGGAACAAAAATTTTAATTACGCTGTTTTTGTCAATCAAATTGTAGATTTGATTTTTTGGCTACTTAATTTTTACTTTAACAGCTAATTTTATATACTTCTTGACAAAAATAATGAAATAAAAATAATTGTGAGTGGAGGCAATAAATGGCTGATTGTGTTATTTCTCTTGAAAAAATATCGAAAAGATACTCTGAAAAAACTTTGTTTGAACCTATCTCATTTGGGATTGAAGCTGGCGATAAAATAGGACTTTTGGGAATAAATGGAAGTGGTAAATCAACTCTTTTGAAAATAATAAATGGTTCTGAATATTGTGATACTGGAAATGTGGTTATCCAAAAAGGATTGAAAGTCAATTTTTTGAGTCAAAGTCCTAATCTCAATGGAGATTTAACTATTTTAGAACAGATATATCAGTGTGAACATCCTCATTTTATTTTATTAAGAGAGTATCAGAAAATTAATTCCGAGCTTAGGTTGCAAAATTCAGAAATTCTATTAAAAAAACAAACAGCATTATTTCAACAAATAGAAAGCCAAAACGCATATGATATAGAAATAAAAGCAAAAACTATATTAACTATTCTTGGGTTTACAGACTTACAAATACCAATATCAAACCTATCTGGTGGGCAACAAAGAAGGGTAGATCTTGCGAGGGTTTTACTGGATAAACCAGATATAATTTTGCTTGATGAACCTACAAATCACCTTGATACAGATATAATTGAATGGCTTCAAGATTACATGATAGAATATACTGGGACTATTATTTTTATCACGCATGATAGATATTTTCTGGATGCAGTATCAAATAAAATTTTAGAGATTGATAGACAGAAATTACAGTTTTATCCTGGTAATTACTTTGAATACTTAAAAAGAAAAGAGCTGGAAATTGTTGATATTCAAAGAAAAGAAACAAGAAGACAAGCTCAGTTACAAAAGGAGATGAAATGGCTAAATCGTGGAGCAAAGGCGAGGACTTCAAAACCCAAAGATCATTTAGACAGAGTAAAAGAACTGATAGGCAAGTCATATCTGACTACGCAGCAGGAAATGGATATTTCTTTTCAAACTCAAAGATTGGGTAAAACTATTCTTGAGATGCATAATCTTAAAATAGGATATAATCAAGACGAATCTACGCCATCTACTATACTTTTGGACGATTTTTCTTATAATTTTCAAAAATTTGATAGGATTGGTATAATTGGACCAAATGGCTGTGGAAAAACTACTCTCATCAAAGCAATTATAGAAGAGATTAAACCATTATCAGGGAAAATAAAAACAGGACACAATACAAAAATTACCTGCCTCTCACAAGCAGAACCAAACATAGACCCGAATATCACTATACTTGATTATATCAGGTCTTTTGCAGAAAATATCAGAACAAAAGATGGTGTTTTACATACTTCAGAACAGATTTTAGAAAAATTTCTCTTTGATAGAAAAATGCAGATGAGTAAAATTTCAAGCCTATCAGGAGGAGAAAAGAAAAGATTATACTTACTTTCAGCTTTAATATTTGGTTCAAATTTCTTAATCCTTGACGAACCAACAAACGACCTTGATATCAGAACATTAGAGATATTAGAAGATTTTCTTGATGCTTATCAAGGCTGTATTATTGTCATTTCTCATGATAGATTTATCCTTGATAGGGTTACTGATTTTCTCTTTATTTTTCAAGAAGATAAGAGTATTAGAAAATTTCCCGGTAATTATTCTGATTATCTTTTGATGAAAAGATTTGAGGAAGAAAACGCGACAAAGGAAGCTCCTACACCCAAAACACTCTATAAAGAGAAAAAAATCAAAAAGATGAGTTATAAAGAAGAACAAACACTTTTGCAAGCAGAATCTGAAATTGAAAAGCTGGAAAATGAGAAAAAAAATATTAATCACTTAATGACAGAAAAGGCTGTAAATTTGACTCCCAAAGAGTTTCAGGAATTATCTGATAAATTAGCAGGAATAGAAGAAAAAGTTCTTGAATGGCTTAAAATATGGGAAGAATTGTCTTTAAAAAGGGAAAGTCAATAGAAAAAAATGAACATAAATAGAAAAATAAAAGCTTACAAAATTCCCAAAGTAGTCAAATATAAATTGCCTATACCTTGTTTGATATGGGTGCCATTTTGGCTTTTAGGGATAGTTTTTGCGCGACAAATACACCTATTTTCTTTCTATAAAGATTCTATATCGATACCATATACTTATTTTATCATCCCTTTTATTATCTGTGTAATACTTTTTTTTATACCCAAAACTCGAATATTTTCTATTTCTCTTATATCTCTTTTTGCTGGATATTTAGTATATACCCAATCGCAGATTTTGCCTGAGAATCATATTTCAAACATATTTAAACTAACTGAAGATAATAATGATTTTCAAGAACAAAAAAATACTTATATCTCTGAAGATAAAACATGGGTTGCGGAACCTTTCATATATGAAGCCGCAAAGTATCCCCATATACAGCAAAAAGTGAGAGGGAGAATAGTCAGCGATAAAATAGAGACTGCCGTTGGATTTAGATACACATTTGATTTAATATCTTTTTCTGACATTCCCGTTTTGGGTAGGATTAATATTTTTACAATTCAGGATAGTTTAGTTTATGGTGATATAATAGAAACTACTCTCAGAATATGGGAAAATAGAGTCAGTAATCCGGGCGAAATTGATTATTCTTTTATTCAAAGACAAAATGGTATTTATGCAAATGCCAATCAACAAAGTCCCATTGTATTGATAGGAAATTATCAAACATACAATAACGAGAGTAAAATAAGTAATTTATGGATTTTATTTAACAAATCTGTATTAAGGGTAAAAAAAATGATTCATGATAAATATCAAGAAAATCTCTATTATTCTGCCCCTATGGCACAATCTCTCATTATTGGAGAAAGGCAATATCTATCTGATTATGCTGATGATTTTTACACAGACACTTTACCTTTATCGGGGCTCATGCATTTCTTTGCTGTCAGTGGATTTCATGTCGGTATTGTAGCCTTATTTATCATGTTTTTACTAAAATTGTGTAGAGTTCCAAGAACTCTTATCCATATAATTACGATTATTTTATTATGTTTTTATGCTTTTTTATGCAATCTCGCTCCCTCTGTGGTTCGAGCAGTTATTTTTTTCTCTTTTTTCATCATTGCAGAACTGATGAGTAGAAGAATTAATCGATGGCAGGTTTATTTATTTAGTCTTTTTTTAGTTACTATATTTAAGCCCGAATGGTTGTTTACTGTCAGTTTTCAGTTCTCTTATCTTGCCTTCGCGGGCATTATAATAGGTCAGGAAATATCAAATAAAATTGTGAAACCTAAAAAAAATTTAAAGAAAAAACATAGGGTAAAGGCTATTGGGGATTATTTATTAAATTATCTGATTATTATTGGAAGTATTCAGATGTTGATTATGCCTGCCCAGATATATTATTTTAATCTTTTCAATCTAAATGCTTTGATAGGAAACCTACTTGGAGCATTATTGGTTAGCGCTTTGTTACCTTTATTTTTGTTGATTCTCATATTACCAGTTGTTCAACCTATTTATGGTATTTTTGTGATTTGTGCAGAATTTTTGACCGATATTTTCAATCAATATATAGTATTTTTAAGTGAACTTCCCTTAGCTTTTATGCTTTCTCAAAACTATAAGGAATTAATAGCCTTATTCGCACTTTTATGCATTGGTTTTCTATTGATAGCTTATAGTGAAAATAAACAGAGATTATATCAAGGTATTCTAATATCTATTTTATCTCTAACATTGTTGATACCTATTAAAAATGACAAAGGATTTCAATTAATTTTCTTTGATACTGGCAATTCTGATACATTTTTATTAAGATTTTCTGAAAATGATTATATGATTATTGATACTGCTAATTCCAGAGGTAATAATATCGATATAAACAGAAATCTCATACCATATCTCAGAAAAGAAAGGGTTAAAAATATACAAAAGGTATTAATATCTCACGAACATTCGGATCATTATGGTGGAATATTTGAGTTAGGAAGCTCTGTCATTGTTGATACTCTTATTGTAACAGAGAAATTTTATAATTCATTTATTGGAGAAGAAATAAAAACTAATGAACATTTTAAAAATACAGTGTTTTTTGTTATCATGGATACTTTGACCTATAGGCACAAGGATTATAAAATTCAGTTTTTGCATCCGGATAAAGATTATTTTCATAGAAATGAAAACAACAATTCTTTGGTTTGTAGACTTGAATTAAATAATTTAAGCATTTTATTTACAGGAGATATTGAAATAGAGGCTGAAAGGCATATTGTGAGCCGCTATAACGATTTATTACAGTCTGATATATTAAAAATTGCTCATCATGGAAGTAGAACAAGCTCAAGTGAAAATTTCTTATCATTTGTCAAACCTGAATTAGCGATTATTAGTGCTAGAGGCGATGAAAGAAGCGGTTTTCCCAATAGTATAGTCCTCGAAAGATTAGAAAATATAGTAAAACAGGTTTATGTGACAGGTAAGAATGGAGCTGTTGTAGTGACTATAAATTGAAAAGTCAATATAGTTCTTTGTCAAGCTGAATATATATTTCGTTTATTCTCAACTCCTAATTCCTCACAATAAACCATTTCCCAGCCCTGATAGATCACTATTAGTTTTTTGAGAACGACATCACCATAAGGAGCAATACTAAACTCTTTTTTAGAGTAGTGGTCTTCAGAATATTTTTCGAGTTGTTCTGTTGCTTCTTTGATTTTATTTTGAATTTCGCTAGATAGTTTTTCACCTTCAAAATCTTTCTTAATATATTTTAATTCGATGAGATAAGCGTATTTCATGTCTGGATATTTTTGGTAAAATGGGAATAGGGTAATATCAGCAAAACCTTTATTCATCTCTTTTTCAGAGTAAGAGATGTAAAAATCGTTTATATTTAAGTAAATAAGATGAAAAGTCTTTATCACAGCCTCACCATTTTTAAAATCTCTAACACTAGTCTGGATATTGAGGAGCTTTTGGATATACTCAAAGGCAGGCTTGAAGTCTCCATCATAAGCCATATCGGACATACAATTTATCATATCATCAACCCAATTCAGTCTACCATAAGGTTTGCGTAAAATACCTTTTATATAATCATAAACAAGATGTTTTAGGGTTTCATTAGGTATTTGAAGTAATGCCTTTCCTTTAAAGGTCTTTCTAGTAAAAGTTAATAAACCCAAAAAATAAAGAAATGATTTGTAATTTTCTGGTTCTTTAAGTCTATTAAAAGGAAAACTTTTGTTTATATTCGCTGATATTTTGTCAGTATTGATAATTTCTGTTAAAATGTCAAAATTGCCATTTAGCTCGTCTCCGTGAAAGACAAGGTTTTGGAGTTTTGTGTAATCCATTCGAAGATTTTCGTCAATGAGATATTCAGGATAATAAGTCCTATTTATTGTTAGCGTCATGAAATACAAGACTCCGTCTGTATTGTAAACAGATTTTTCACTTTTAGAGGAAAATAAATAATTATCATACCATTTTCTCAAAAGGTGCATTGCTTCGGATTTATTCAAAGGATATTGACCGGCTTTGATATAATAGTCAAAGATTTCACTGACATCATTTTCTGTAAAGCCGAGTAGGGTATTGTATTCTGGTATTAATGAAATATTTGTCCCGATATTAAACCCACTAGAGACATCGTCAAGGGTAATAGGAGAAACACCTGTCATGAATAATCGTGAGAGAGCTGGGTTCATTCCAGAAGTTAAAGTTTTTAATGTTCTAAAGAAATCTTTGAAAAAACCATTCTGACTAGTGATTTGATGATATAATTCAGCACCTTCTTCAGAAAGTAAAGCGTTTGTAAAATTGTCGTATTCATCGATAAAAATATAAAATTTCTGGTTAGACTCTCGGATACCATGAACTAAAATATTCAGTTTATCGCTGATAGCGTTTTCTTTATTAACCATTTCAACAATATTTTCATGTATATATTCTTTATTTCTTCTCATAAAAGCCCAAATTTCTATATTACAATAGTTATTGAAACTTTTTTGCAAATCATCAGTTGCCTGTGCCACAGCAGAAAAATCAAGATATAAAATAAGGTATTTGCCTCTTTCTTCGGTATGATGCTCATGAATCCAAGTCTCCTTGAATAAAGTATCAAATTTTTCTTTGCTGTGGATGTCGTAGTATAAACCCAGCATCGATAATAACATTGATTTTCCAAAGCGTCGAGGACGGATGAAAAAATTGAATCTCGTCTTTTCAATTTCGGGGATAAACATAGTCTTGTCAACATAATAAGCGTTGTTTCCTGAAATATCGGCAAAACTTGATATGCCATATAGGATTGATTTTATTTTTTCCATGGTTCCCTCTTTACAAATTACAAATTACAATTTACAAATTACAAATAATATTTTTGGAAACAAGTTTTTTTTATTTAGGTTTTATGTCAAGTTTTTTCAAAGTTTTATTATTTTGTAGAAAATTTGTTACGAGTTTTAAAAGAATAATTGATATGATTTCAGGTATTCTTTGTCATTATGAGAGTAGCGAAGAATCTCCCTGTCATTCTGAACGCAGTGAAGAATCTCGGAAGTTATTAAAAATCAATATGATGAGATTCCTCATTGTGTTCAGAATGACAAATATTCACAGAGTTGGACTTTTCGGAGAGGGATCATATATGACCGCAGTCTGAGAACCAATATTTGTAGTGGCGTATTGCTTACGCCTTATTTTCGATACGAATACAAGAGGTTTTGTAGTGGCGTATTGCTTACGCCTTATTTTCGATGCGAATACAAGAGGTTTTGTAGTGGCGTATTGCTTACGCCTTATTTTCGACGCGAATACAAGAGGTTTTGTAGTGGCGTATTGCTTACGCCTTATTTTCGACGCGAATACAAGAGGTTTTGTAGTGGCGTATTGCTTACGCCTTATTTTCGATGCGAATACAAGAGGTTTTGTAGTGGCGTATTGCTTACGCCTTATTTTCGACGCGAATACAAGAGGTTTTGTAGTGGC